>ERZ890510.242-NODE-242-length-46082-cov-123.228453_pt1 | contig 46082 bp, 46 predicted proteins | sample MGYA00521265_ERZ890510 | MGnify/ENA primary metagenome ERZ890510 (study PRJEB32303, sample SAMEA104408624) | aquatic metagenome | biome: Brackish water; feature: Chemocline; material: water | place: Baltic Sea | collected 2014-10-26T21:54:00 | depth 110 m ... | reverse complement strand
TATTTTTTAATTTTTTTATCTTCAGTTGAAATTTCAATATCAGTATTTTTTATCTGTAATTCTTTATTTTCATCTTTTGAAGCTAACTCAATTTCTTCTCTAGTAAGCTGACCAGATATAATTGGATTGTAAGCCATTATTCCTTTTGCAACTTCACCATCAGCAATACCTTGAACTTCTACTTCGTGTAAATTACAGAACTTTGCAATTTGTTTGAATGTAAGTGTTGTATTTTCTACTAGCCAAACAGCAGTTGCCATTGGCATTAATGGTACGTTTGACATTTAATCCTTTTTTTCTGATCTGAAGTTTTGGAATTTTTTATTGAATTTACTAACACGACCCTTATCCATTAACTTTTGTTTTCCACCTGTCCAAGCTGAATGAGACTTTGGATCAATCTCTAATCTTAAAACCTCTCCTTCTTTACCCCAAGTTGATCTTGTCTCAAATTGAGTTCCATCAGTCATTTCTACTTTAATTGTGTGGTAGTTTGGGTGTATGTCTTTTTTCATATCGAGACTTATAGCAAAAGATTTTTATAAAACAATTAAAAGTTCTTTAATTTTTCAAGCATTTTCTCATTAATTGCCATGCTGGAGGCCCTTACCTGGATATTTTTATTTTGAGAAAGGTCTATTTCGTTAATCATACCACCAGCCTCTTTTAAAATTATTATACCTGCGGCTATATCCCATAAATTAAGGTCATTTTGAAAATAACCATCATATCTACCTGCTGCAACGTAGGCAATATCAAGTGCTGCACTTCCAGACTTTCTTAAAGGCAAATCAACTTCATTTTTTGAAACACCGCCTGTAGCAAACAAGCAGCTATTAAGCTCTCTTTTTTTGGATACTCTAATTCTTTTATTATTAAAGAAAGCGCCACTTTCTTTTTCAGCATAAAACATTTCATCTTTAATTGGATCATAAATTAAACCTGAGACTATTTCATCACCAGATTTTAATGCAATTGATATGGCAAAATGAGGAACGCCATGTAAAAAATTTGTAGTACCATCTATTGGATCTATAATCCAAGTGTGATCTTTATCTTTATTAGTTTCAGAGCCATCTTCTTCACTAATAATAGAATAGTAAGGTCTTGCTTTCTTTAATTCTTCAATAATAATTTTTTCAGCTTTTAAATCTGCGTTCGATACAAAGTCAGTAGGTCCCTTGATTGAAACTTGTAGCTTTTCTATTTCTCCAAAATCTCTAATTAAAGCTCTAGATGCTTTTTCGGCAGCCTTGATCATGATATTTAGATTAGCTGATATGGATTGCATAGGATTTATATTTTTTTAATATATTCCATAGTTCTGGTATCAACTATGATCTTATCTCCACCTTCAATAAAGGGAGGCACTTGAATATTTATTCCATTATCTAAAGTTGCAGGCTTGTAAGAAGAGGAAACAGTTTGTCCTTTTAAAGCAACATCCGTTGTATCAATTGTACATGTTACTTGATTGGGTAAATCTACAGTTAAAGGTTTTTCATTATAAAAACTTATACTAACCTCTAAGTTTTCTGTTAACATTTTACCTTTTTCACCAACAGCTTCTTTTTTAATATTAATTTGTTCGTAAGATTTAGGATCCATAAAATAATAATCTGTTTCATCATCGTAAAGATAATTAAACTTTGTTTCATCCAATGAAGCTTTTTCAACAGATTCACTTGATCTAAATCTCTCATTTAATTTTGTATTTTTGTTTAGACTTTTCATTTCAACTTGAGCAAAAGCACCACCTTTACCAGGTTTAACATGTTGTGTTTTTAGAACTTGCCAAAGATCATCTTTGTATTCGATTAGCATTCCAACTCTAATTTCACTTGCGTATATTTTCATTTTAATTTTTTAATAGCTTCTAAAGGTTTATATAGTTTATTATTCCAAATGTAGCCTGAAATAGCTAAAAAGTTCGCTTTATTCAATAAGAGTTTTTTGTAATTATTTAATTTTATGCCACCAATAGCAACAATTGGTAGGGATGTTATTTTTTTTATAGATCTTAATATTGTTAAATTAGCTTTATATTTAACTTTTTTAGTTTGAGTTGAATAAAATGCACCAAATGCTAAATAATTAGCACCAGCCGCAATACCTTCTTTTGCAAGTTTTATTGAATTGTGACAAGTGACACCAATAATTTTATTCTTTAATATTTTTCTTGCCTTTATTAAATCCATATCACCTTGACCCAAATGACAACCATCTGCATTAAGTTTTTTAGCAAGTAGGGGGTCATCATTAACTAAAAATTTTACTTTATATTTTGTGCAAATATGCCTAATTTTTTTACCAATGATTAATTTGTTTTGATTTGTTTCATCTTTTAATCGTAACTGGAAAAAACTGACTTTTCCTGACTTTAATACTAAAGATAAATTAGTATAAAATTTAACATTTTCTATCTTGTTTGGTGAGATTAAATATACGAACTTTTTATTTCTTTTATTGTCCCTCAAGTTCGACTGACCATTTTCCTTGAGCTGCTAATGTACACATGCTGGCTCTATGGTTGAAGACCTTTTGAGTACCCTCAACATTTGTAATATCTTTTGACCAAAACTTGAGAGCACTTTGTTGTAAGGCTCTTCCATATGAGTAGGTCATAATAAAATTTGTATCATTGTATTTGTTAATTAAATTTAAGTTTTCTGTTGCCCCAACTTCTGTTTGGCCACCAGATAAGAATGCTATACCAGGTACATCTGATGGAACATTTTCTTTAAGACATTTTAGGGTAAGTTTAGCAGTTTCCTCGTTTGATATTTTTTTATCAGAGCTTGCTCCTGCTAAAATCATGTTTGGTTTTAAAATTATTCCACTTAAATCAATTTTATGAAGTGTCAATTCTTCAAAACATTTTCTAATAACTTCAGAGGTTTTGTTAAAACAGTCCTCTGCAGAATGATTTCCATCCATTAAAACTTCTGGTTCTACTATAGGAACCATTCCACATTCTTGAACTAATGCTGAGTATCTAGCAAGAGCATGTGCATTTGAATGGATTGATAATTTACTTGGATATTTATTTGAAATATTATAAACGCCTCTCCATTTTGTAAATCTTGCACCTAGTTTATAATATTCTTCCAATCTCTCTCTTAAGCCATCAAGACCTTCTGTAATTTTTTCTTCAGGAGAGCCTGCTAGAACTTTAGCACCAGTATCAACTTTTATTCCAGGAACTGCACCTGCTTCATAAATTAGTTCTGGGATAGTTTTTTTAGAATTAGAAATTTGTTTAATCGTTTCATCATATAAAATAACACCACCAATAAATTTTTTCATTCCCTCTGAAGAGAAAAGAGTTTCTCTAAATAGTAGTCTATTTTCTGAAGTTGAAGGAACAGCAACAGAATCTAGTCTTTTTGTCATTGTGCCATTACTTTCATCTGCAGCAAGGATGCCTTTACCATTCGATAGTATTTTAAGCGCGATTTTATTTAGTTCTGACATATTAATTTAGAGCTTTTATACCAGGAAGTTCTTTTCCTTCAAGATATTCTAAAAAAGCTCCACCAGCAGTTGAAACAAAATTAAAAGTATTAATTGCATCAACAGTATTTAATAAAGTAACAGTATCTCCGCCGCCTGCTACAGAATAAATCGTGTTATTTTTATTTTTTTCAACAATTTTTTTAGAAATTTCAATACTTCCTTTAGCAAAACTAGGATTTTCAAAATAACCTGCTGGCCCATTCCAAAGAATAGTATTACTTTTATCAATTATATTATGGATAGTTTTTATTGTTTTAGGACCAATATCTAAAATTAAGTCATCTTTAGATACATTTTCCAATTCTTTTGCTTCTGGCGATCCATTTAAGCTTTTTCCAGCTACTACGTCTTCTGGATAAAATATTTTACAATTTTCTTTTTTGGATAGGGAAAATATTTCTTCAATGATTTGATTACAATTATCTTCTTGAAGAGATTTTCCAATTTCATGACCTTTATATTTGAGTATATTGTTAGCCATTCCACCAACTATTATAATATTATCAAATTTAGGTATTAAGTTTTTAATAATATTAATTTTAGAAGATACTTTAGACCCACCAATGATACAGGTTATGGGTTTTTTAATTTCAGAAGTAATTTTAGTTAAAGCCTCAATTTCCAGTTTTAATTGAAGACCCGCATAAGAAGAAATAAATTTTGTTATTTCAAAAATAGAAGCGTGCGCTCTGTGTGAACAAGAGAATGCATCATTAACATAGATATCGGCTAGATTTGCTAAATGTTTTGCAAAGTCTTTATCATTTTTTTCTTCTTCTTCATAAAACCTAAGATTTTCAAGTATTACAATTTTTTCATCTCGATCTATAAAAAGATCATTAGACTTTATTTCTTTAATATTTTTTTTAATAAATTTTATGTTTGTTTTTAATTTGCTTTCTAAGCTTTCGCAAATTGGTTTAAGTGAGAGTTCATTGACAACTTTACCTTTGGGTCTGCCAACATGAGATAGTATTATAATTTTGGCATCATTTTTTAGTAAATAATTAATTGTGGGTAAAATTTTATCTATTCGAGTCGTGTCAGTAATTTTTCCATTTTCCAATGGGACATTTAAATCAAGTCTAAGTAATACTTTTTTTTGATTAAGATTAATCTGATCTTTTATACTTCTCATTAAGAAATTTTATGAAGATATTCTGCTATATCGCACATTCTATTTGAGAAACCCCATTCATTATCGTACCAAGCTGAGATTTTTCCCATATTTTTACCAACGACACTAGTTAAAGATAAATCAACAATTGCAGAAGCTGAATTATGGTTAAAATCAATTGATACAAGTTTTTCCGATGTTACTTCTAAAACTTTTTTTGTTTGTTTTTTTGTAGCATTTATAAATGCAGCATTGATCGTCTCTTTATTTATTTCTTTTTTAGTACAAAACACTAGCTCTATTAGAGAAACATTTGGTATCGGCACTCTCATAGCCACACCTTCAAGCTTTCCTTTTAAAGAGGGTATAATTTCACCAATTGCTTTTGATGCTCCTGTTGAAGTTGGAACTATAGATTGACTTGCAGATCTGGCTCTTCTTGGATCTTTATGTGAATTATCTAAAATTCTTTGATCACTAGTAAAAGCATGGATAGTAGTCATAAACCCTTTTTCAATTTCAAAATCTTCATTTAAAACGTTTGCAACAGGCGCTAGACAATTAGTTGTACAAGAAGCTGCTGAAATAATTTGGTCTTCATTAGTTAAAATATTTTCGTTTACGCCAAATACAATTGTTTTATCTGCATTTTTACATGGAGCAGAAACAATGACTTTTTTGGCACCATTTTCTATGTGAGCTAATAATTTTTCTTTTGAGTTAAATTTTCCTGTGCATTCAAAAACATAATCAACATCAAATGATTTCCAGTTTATATCTTTAATATTAGATTCCTGAGAGAATGTAATTTTATTTTTGTTAATAATTAAGTGTTTTTCATCAAAATCTAATTCTGCATTAAATTTTCCATGGATAGAATCGTATTTTATTAAAGCACAGCTAGTTTCAGGGTTGGATCTGTTATTTATATGTTTAATTTCTATATTTTTGTTTTGGCTTTCAATAATTGCTCTAATTACCATTCTGCCAATTCTTCCCATTCCATTTATTCCAACTTTTACTGTCATATCTAACTCTTTATTAGGTTTTTTGTTTTTTGTGAAATATTTTCAACTGTTAATCCAAAATATTTATAAATCTCTTTATAGGGTGCACTTTTTCCGAAAGTATCTATTCCAAATGCCAAACCTTCAGTTCCAATATATTTCTTCCAACAATCAGTTGAAGCAGCTTCAATTGATATTTTAAATTTTGTTTCACCAAGAATTTTTTGTTTATATAAATTGGACTGTTTATCAAAAAGATCTTGGCAGGGAACAGATATAACTTTAGAGTATATTTTATCTTTGGCTAATTTATGGCTAGTTTCTATTGCCAAATTAACCTCAGAACCACTAGCAAGAATAGTTAGGTTAATTTTTTTATTTGTTCTTAAAACCTCATACGCTCCAAAAGAACACTTATTTGTATTAGAATATTTTTTTCTAATAGGGTTAAGGTTTTGTCTAGTTAAAGATAAAATACTAGGCGTTTTCGAATTTTTTAAAGATAATTCCCAGCACTCTATAGTTTCCATTCTATCAGCGGGTCTAAAAACATTCAAATTAGGAATAGATCTTAAGCCAGATAATTGTTCTATTGGCTGATGAGTAGGGCCATCCTCTCCCAAACCAATTGAATCGTGCGTCATTATATAAACTACTCTTTGACCCATTAATGCCGACAAACGTATTGATGGCTTACAGTAATCAGAGAATATTAAGAATGTTCCACCATAAGGAATGAGTTTACTGTGAAGTGCAATACCATTCATTATTCCACACATTGCATGCTCTCGTACACCATAATGAATATAGTCTCCATTAAAGTTATCGGAACTAATAACTTTATGGTATTTAGTTTTAGTATTATTAGATCCTGCTAAATCAGCTGACCCTCCTATTAAAGTATTATTTTCTTTGGTAAGTGCATTTAAAACTAATTCAGAAGATTTTCGTGTAGCTAAGCTTTTATTTTCTTTTAATGAAATTTGTTTTTCTATTTTTAAAGATTTAGAAAAATTATTTTTTAATATTTTATCTATAGTTAATTTTTTTTTTTTATAGAGTTTATTCCAACTCGATTCCAACTTAATTCCTTTATCACCAACTTTTTTCCATTCATTCAAAATATTTTTGGGTATTTCAAAAGGTTTATATTTCCAGTCTAATGTTTTTCTAACAAGTTTAATTTCATCCGTACCAATAGGACTACCATGTGAAGAAGATTTACCTGATTTATTTGGTGAACCATAACCAATTTTTGTTTTACATGAAATGACTGTAGGTTTTTTTGCATTTTGAACTTTTTTTAATGCTCGAAAAATCTCTTTTTCATTGTGACCATTAATCAAAATATAATCCCAACCATAACTCTCAAATCTTTTTTTAAAATTATCCGAGACTGCTAAATTAGTTGGTCCATCTATAGAAATTGAATTATTATCAAAAAGCATTACTAGATTTTTTAACTTTAAGTGACCTGCTAAACTCATAGCTTCGTGACTTATGCCTTCCATTAAACAGCCATCGCCTGCCACAACATATGTTTTGTGATTAATTATCTCTTTACCTAATTTTGTTTTAAGAATTTCTTCTGCAATAGCAAATCCAACTGAGTTAGCAATCCCTTGCCCAAGTGGACCAGTAGTTGTTTCTATACCAGTTCCAGGGTGGTATTCTGGGTGGCCCGCACAAATAGAATCTAATTGTCTAAAGTTTTTAATATCTTTAAGGGAGATGCTTTTGTATCCAGTAAGATGAAGTAAAGAATAAAGCAGCATAGAGCCATGACCTGCAGATAAAATAAATCTATCTCTGTTTAACCAATTAGGATTATTGGGGTTAAATTTCAGGAAACTTCTAAATAAAACGGTAGCAACATCTGCCATACCCATAGGCATTCCAGGATGTCCAGAATTAGCTTTTTGAACCGCATCTATAGACAAAAACCTTATTGCGTTTGATAAATCTTTATGTAGTTTGTTCAAAATTATCCTATCTAGACTTCGAAGACTCAATTTAATATTATAAATATATATATATGAAAACAGACAGTGAAAAAGAAAAAAAACTGAGTTTTGCCCTTAATAAGCTTAAGAGTTTAAAATTACAAAACCCAACACTAAAAACTAATTTAGAAAATTTAAATGCTCAAAAGAATCAATTAGAAATTGAAAAAAAAGAAATTGAAGAAAAATATCAAAATCTAATGAGCGAACATGAGGCTCTTAACCAAAGATTAGAAGATATAAACAAACGGAAGCTAGAAGAACAAAAAAAAGAGACTGAATTTTCAGAAAAAATTGATGAATTAAATCAAGAAACAGATACTTTATTAGAAGAAATAGATAAATGGCAAATGTAAATATTAAATTTAATGGTAAGGATTTTTTATTGTCTTGTGACGATGGACAAGAGGAGCATCTAGAAGAATTGCTTACACATATTAATGAAAAATTTAGTAAACTAAAAAATGACCTAGGAAATATAGGTGAAAATAAACTCTTATTAATTACCTCAGTCCAAATAATGGATGAATATTTTGAGACTAAAAAAAAAGTAGAACTTAAAAAAAAGGAATTAAAAGATCTTTCAGATAAATTTAAAGAATTAAAGTCTTTAGTTTACGAGTATAAGGATAAAAAAGAAGAAGAAATGAGACAACTGTCTCAAGACCACGAAGGATTTAAAAAAGAAATTGAAAAAAATAAAGAAGATTATGAAAAAATAATTGAAGATGCTGCTGATGAAATTGAAAATTTTGTAGAAAAGGCTAATTTAGAAAATTCAGTTCAATAACCTTGTGTTAAAAAAGAAATTAAGAAAAAAAATTCTTAAAATTAGAGAAATACATAACAAAAAAAATATCAAAATTGATTTTAATAAAATTATTAATTTTTTTAAAATAGAAAACATAACAAAAAAAAATATAGGTGGATACTTTCCAATAAACTTTGAGGTAGATGATTTAGATTTACTAAAAAACTTTGAAAAAAATAATTATAGGATTTCATTACCGGTAATTAAAAAAAAATTTCAAATGGATTTTTATAATTGGACATTTTCTGATCCATTAAAAATCAATAACTATGGGATACCAGAGCCAGAAATAAAAAAATTAGTTTATCCAGATATTTTATTCATCCCCATGGTGGCATTTGATAAAAATTTAAACAGACTAGGATATGGTGGAGGATATTATGATCGTTTCATTGAAAGATTGTCGAGAAAGAAAAAAATTATCAAAATAGGATTAGCTATCTCTTCTCAAGAAATAAAAAAAATTCCTATTAATAAACACGATCAAAAATTAGATTATATTATAACAAATGAAAATATTATAAAATGAGAATTCTTTTTTTAGGAGATGTTGTTGGTATTTCAGGTCGTTCAATGCTCTTAAATAATTTACTGTCAAAAATAAAAGATAAGAAAATTGATTTTGTTATTGTTAATGGTGAAAATGCAGCTGACGCTGGAGTTGGACTTACAGAAGAAATTTGTAAAGATTTTTTTAATTGTGGTGTCGATGTAATTACAACAGGAAATCATGTGTGGGATCAAAAAGAAACAATGTCTCATATTGAAAAAGAAAATAGACTATTAAGACCAAAAAATTTATTTGAACCCTCTCCTGGAAAAGGTTTTGGAATATTTAATGCAAAAAATGAAATGAGAGTTGGTGTATTAAATTTAATGGGGAATGTGTTTATGAAAAAATGTGAGGATGTTTTTGAAGAAGCTGAAAAATTCATCAAAAAATATAAACTAAAAGAAGACTATGATTTTCTTGTAGTTGATTTTCACGGTGAGATTACAAGTGAAAAAACTGCCATGGGACATTTTTTTGATAGTAAAGCTACCTTAGTTGTTGGCACACACACACACATCCCAACTAATGATTCTAGAGTTCTTAAAGGTGGCACAGCCTATCAAACTGATGCTGGAATGTGTGGAGATTATGATTCAGTAATTGGAATGAATAAAGATAATTCAATTAATAGGTTTTTGAAAAAAAAATCTACTAAGCATTTTCCAGCAATTGGCGAGGCTACTTTGTGTGGTGTGATTGTTGATTGTGATATAGAAACAGGTTTAGCAAAAAGCATTGAAAATTTTATATATGGAGGAGAATTAAAAAATTCTCATTAATTATTATGTCGGGTCATTCGAAATGGGCAAGTATAAAGCATTCCAAGGGAAAAGCAGATAAACAAAGATCAAAAGTATTTTCAAAACTTTCCAAAGAAATTAGTGTTGCAGCAAAATTGGGAGACAAAGACCCAGCGATGAATCCAAGACTTAGGTCTGCAATCCAGGCTGCAAGATCAGCCAATATGCCAAAAGATAACATTGAAAGAGCCATTGATAAATCTTCAGCTAACAATGAAAATAACTTTGAGAACTTAAGATATGAAGGTTTTGGACCAGATAAAATTGCTGTAATAGTTGAGGCTTTAACAGATAATAAAAATAGAACAGCATCTAATATTAGAACCATCTTTCAGAAAAGTGGAGGCAATTTAGGAACCCAGGGATCTGCATCTCATAATTTTAATCAATTAGGAATTATTAAGATTGATAAAAAAGAAATATCAGATGAACAAATTTTTGAATTAGCAATTGAGTCAGGAGCTGATGAGTGTATTTCTCATGAAGATTTTCATGAAATACAATGCCCTATGAATGAAATTTATAATGTAAAAAAAAATCTTGAAAAAACAATTGCAAATTTTATCTCTACTGAAATTGAATGGGTACCTTTAAATAGTGCTGATGTTGAAAAAGATAAAATGGAATCCGCAATTGAATTCCTAGAAACACTTGAAGATGATGATGATGTTCAAAATGTTTACTCAAATATAAATTTAAAAAATAATTAATGCTTATAATTGGAATTGACCCAGGTATAACAGGCTCTATTTGCTTTTTTCAAGATGGAAAAATAATAGATGTTGTTGAAATGCCCAATATGCCAGAAGGTAAAAAAAATAAAAAACAAGTTAATGGTGCTCAAATTTATTATGAAATTTCTTTAAGAATAAAAGATACAAAAAAAGAAGACATTAAAGTAGTGATCGAGCAGGTTTCAGCTATGCCTGGTCAAGGAGTAACCAGTATGTTTAATTTTGGTCAATCATTTGGAATTTTAAAGGGAATATGTTCTGCAATGCAATTACCAATGTATTTTGTTAGGCCCATTAAATGGAAAAAGTATTTTAATCTTATTAATTCAGAAAAAGATGCTAGCAGAACTAAAGCAATTGAGGTATTTCCTTACTTTTCATCAGAGTTATCAAGGAAAAAAGATTCAAACAAAGCAGATGCAATCTTGATAGCTAGTTTTTATTACGAAACCTACAAATTAGAACAATAAATTAACTCTTATAAAGTCAAATTCATGACACATTTTACTGCGAAATCTTAATTATGGAAGCGGATATCACATCACAAGCTGTTGGACTTGCATCAAATACTGATTTCTCATTATGGAGCTTATTTTTAAGAGCAGATTTTATTGTAAAATCGGTAATACTTATGCTTATCGCCTGCTCAATTTATTCATGGGCAATTATTATTGAAAAATTTAGATTATTTAAAAAAATAAATCTAGAATCAGAAGAATTTGAAGAAAATTTTTGGAAGTCAAAATCTGCAGAAAGCTTTTACAATAGCTTACCAGTCAATTTAGAAAACCCTATGGCATTATTATTTAAGGATTCTATGCAAACTTTACTAAAAGCTAAAAGCAAAACCAACCTGAATGAAAGAATGACTGGCATGCTAGAGGTTAATATTGAAAAACAAATGTCAAAAATTGATAAAGGATTTACATTTTTAGCAACTGTTGGTTCAACAGCTCCATTTATTGGTTTGTTTGGAACCGTTTGGGGAATAATGAATTCATTTCAATCAATTGCAATTTCAAGGAATACAAGTTTAGCAATTGTAGCACCAGGTATAGCTGAAGCTTTATTTGCAACCGCACTAGGACTATTAGCAGCAATTCCTGCAGTTGTTGCATATAATAAATTTAATAACGATTCAAAAAAATATTCACAAAAATTAGAAAACTTTTCTAAAAGATTTTTATCAATAATATAAAATGGCTTTTAAACTCAACCGTTCATCCAAAGAACCTATGAGCGAAATAAATGTTACTCCTTTTGTGGATGTAATGTTGGTTTTATTAATTATATTTATGGTAACAGCACCATTGTTAACGGTGGGTGTGCAGGTTGATCTACCAGAAAGTTCTGCAGATTCGTTACCTGAAGAACTAGAGCCACTAACTTTATCTATAAACTCTAAAGGTGAAATATTTATCCAAGAATCTAAAGTTGATTATGATAAAATTACAGCAAAAATTTTGGCTGTATCTAAAAATAGAACAGATACAAGAATCTATGTTAGGGGAGATAAATCAATAAATTATGGTAGAGTTTTAGAGATAATGGGAATGTTATCAGGTTCTGGATTTACTAAAGTAGCATTAATTTCTGAACCCTATAAAGAGAGGTAACAAAAGTGAATAGAAATATTTTTATTTCTTTTGGGCTTCATATATTTCTCGTAATAATTACTGCTATGAGCTTACCTTTTCTTGCTAGAAAACCAATTGACCTACCACCAATTGTTTCAGTTGAGCTAATTCAAATTACAGATAAGACTAACATTCCATTTGCTCCCAAGGCAAAAAAAATAATTGAAAAAGTTAAAGAAAAAGAAAAAAAGCTTGTTTCAGAGCAGGCTCCTCCAAAAGCTCTTAAAAAAGAAAAACAGGATGCAATTCCTTTGCCAGATGAAAAAATAGATAAAGTTAAAGAAATCAAAGAAGATAAACAAAATCCTGAAAAAGTAGAAACTGAAATTAAGCAAGTTTCAGAATTCGAAAAAAAAGATTTATTTGACCCAAGCAATATTGCAGCTTTAATTGATAAGTCTAAAATTGAGAGCGCTGAAACAAACAAAAAAACTGATGAAATAACACAAGATCAAGATAAAAGTATAAAACTTGGGGGTTTATCACTAAGTGAGGAGGATGCCTTAAAAGCCCAAATTTTTGGATGCTGGAGTATTCCGTTAGGCTTACCCTATAATAAGAATTTATTAGTTAGAATTAAGTTACAATTAAAACCAGATGGAACTATTATAGAATCTGAAATTCTTGATCATGCTAGAATGAATAAACCAGGACAAGGATTTTATAAAGTTTTAGCAGAAAGTGCATTAAGAGCAGTGAAACTTTGTCAGCCACTTAGAGTTCCTAGCACTGGATATGAAAGATGGAAAGAGTTACAGTTAAATTTTGATGCTCGAGAAATGCTAGAAGGATAAAATGTTATTTAGATATTTATTTATATTATTGATTATATTTCCAATTAAAGTGTTTGCTTTAATAGAGGTTGATATTACAAGGGGAAACCTAAGTCCTCTACCAGTTGCCGTTTCTCCTCTTTCAATAGACGATAGTTCAAAAGAAAATTTTAAAAAGATTTTAAAAAAAGAAAATCTTGGATCTGAAATATCTTTGATAGTTGAAAATAATTTAAGACAATCTGGTCTATTTAATCCTTTAGACAAAAATGCATTTCTTCAAAAGCCTGATATCGCAAATTTAAAACCAAGATTTGAAGACTGGAATTTGATTAAAGCGCAAGCATTAGTAACTGGTAAAGTTACATTTGTAGATGAAAAACTAAGAGTTGAATTTAGATTGTGGGATATTTTGGCTGGGAAAGAAATGATGGCTTTAGCATTTACCACGGTTCCAAGTAATTGGAGAAGGGTAGGTCATATCATTACGGATAAAGTTTATGAACGTTTAACTGGAGAAAAAGGTTATTTTGATACTAGGATAATTTATGTTTCAGAAGAAGGACCAAAAACTAATAGAATAAAAAAATTGGCTATCATGGATCAAGATGGCTTTAATAATAAATTTTTAACCCTTGGAAATGAACTAGTTCTAACACCAAGGTTTAGTCCAACCAATCAAATGGTTACATATCTTTCTTATTTTAGAAACTTACCAAGGGTTTATTTATTGGACATTGAAACAGGAATGCAGGAAGTAGTTGGGGATTTTCCAGGCATGACATTTGCACCAAGATTTTCTCCAGATGGTAAGAAGATTATAATGAGTTTTGCTAAGGATGGAAACTCAGATATCTATACGATGGACCTTGAGAATAGAATTGTTGAAAGAATTACTAATCATCCCTCAATTGACACTTCTCCTTCTTATTCACCAGACGGAAAGTATATTACTTTTAATTCTGATAGAAGTGGCTATCAACAAATTTATGTAATGGAGAGTAATGGAAAAAATGTCAAAAGAATTTCATTTGGCAATGGTTTGTATGGAACACCAGTGTGGTCTCCAAGAGGGGATTTGATTGCATTTACAAAATTACATAAGGGCAAATTTTATATTGGAGTGATGAGAACAGACGGGAGTGGTGAAAGATTATTAACAGAAAATTTTTATCAAGAAGCACCATCATGGTCTCCAAATGGAAGGGTGTTAATTTTTTATAGAGAGACTAAAACAAACTCAAATGGTGAAGGTTTTTCAGCTAAATTATGGTCTATAGATTTGACGGGATATAATGAAAAAATGGTTGAAACAGAAACAGACGCTTCTGACCCATCCTGGTCGTCATTATTGACAAATTAACTATAATTTGGCTTGATTTTTAACTTGAAAGGTCTAATTAAATATGAAAAAAATAAGATATTACAATAATAGGATTAAGGAGCAAAAATGAACTTAAGCAAGATTTTAAAGAATGGATTTTTAATTTTAATAGCAAGCTTAATATTAACAGCTTGTGCAACTAAAAAAACAACAACTGGACAAATGCAAGGAGATGTTTACACAGGAACAGATTCTATTGAATATTTAGCATCAGGGGTTCCAGATAGAGTTTTCTTTGCAACAAATGAAACAGTACTTACAACTGCTTCAAGAGAAACTTTAAGAAAACAAGCTGCATGGTTACGAAAAAATTCAGATATTAATGTTGTATTAGAAGGTCACGCTGATGAAAGAGGAACAAGAGAGTTCAACTTAGCATTAGGTGAAAGACGAGCTAATTCAGCAAAAGACTATTTAATGACTTATGGAATTTCTTCAGACAGAATTTCAGTATTAAGCTATGGTAAAGAAAGACCTGTAGATTCAGGATCTAACCCTTTAGCTTGGTCAAAAAACAGAAGATCAGTTACAGTTAAAGCAAACTAAACTAGTCAAATTAATTTATAAAAGACCCTATCCACTTAAGTGTATAGGGTCTTTTTTTTGCCATCATTATAATTACTACTAAGATATTATGTTTAATTATAAAAAGATATTTCAATTAAAAATAGCTTTCGTGCTTATTTTTTTTTCCAATATCGCCCAAGCAGATAATCATAATTTAAATGAAGTTTTAGAATTAATACAAAAAGATTTAAAAACACTGGAGAAAGCAGTTTATTCAGGGTCAATTAATACTGGAAATTTAAGTGGTCAAGAAAGTTTTGATCAAAACTCTGAAGATGTTTTGACAAGACACTTATTAAAATTATCAGATATCGAAAATCAGTTTCAAGAACTTACTAATAAGTTTGAGGAAATCAATTTTAAATTAGATAAGTTATCTAGCAGGCTATCCAAGGTTCAGGCTGACAATCAGATAAGATTTCAAGATGTTGAAAATGCTTTATCGTCAGGAGAGATTAATCAAAAAGTAACCTCCAAACCAAAAGAACAAGTGGAAAAAATTTTACCAGGATCCTCTCAACCACAAGACTTAGGTGTCACTTCATATAAAGATACTGAAAATAGTGATGCCACACAACAAATTCAATCAGTAGAAACAACATCTTCTATAGTAACGGAAACTTTTAAGGCAGAGCAAAACATACTTCCAAATGATACACCTGAAAAACAATATGAGTTCGCAACCAGCTTTTTAAAAGTTGGAGATTACAATACAGCTGAGCGAGCTTTTAGAGAATTTGTAATTGCCAATCCAGAACACAAACTAGCAGGTAATGCACAGTATTGGTATGCTGAAACATTTAGAATAAGACAGCTTTATACTGATGCTGCTACAGCTTACCTAGAAGGGTATCAAAAATATCCAAAAGGTGAGAAGGCTCCTATAAATTTATTAAAACTTGGTGTATCAATGGTTCAGATAGGAGAAAAAGAACAAGGATGTAAAATGATTGAAGGTGTTGAAAAACAATACCCTAAAGCAAATCAATCAGTACTGCAAAAAGCAAAGTATGAATCTAAAAAATTTGAGTGCGCAAAACAAAACACATAATAAGATTCTTGGACAATTAAATAAAAAAAAAATTTCTAAAATTTACAATGAGTTTGCATCTTCTTTAAAGGTCAAAGATAATTTAGCTGTAGCTGTTTCGGGAGGGCCAGATAGTTTAGCTTTAGCGTATTTAGCAAAATGTTATGCCCTTAAAAACAAGATTAAAATACACTACTTTATAGTTAATCATAAACTTCGAAGTGAATCTTCAGTAGAGGCCAAAAATGTAAAAAAAATTTTAAAGAAAATTGACATTAATTGTGAAATTTTAGATTGGAATGGAAAAAAACCATCTAAAAATATTCAAGCTATCGCAAGAGATAAAAGATACTCGTTATTAGTTAATGAATGCAAAAAATATAATATAAAATATTTATTATTAGGTCATCATTTAAATGATTTGTATGAAAATTTTTTAATTAGAATAGTTAGAGGCAGTGGATTAAATGGATTAATTTCATTTAACAAAAATACCAAATTTAGAGATCAAAATATTAATATTTTGAGACCATTACTAGATATCGAAAAAAAAGATTTAATTTATATTTCTAAAGTTATATTTAATTTTTTTATTAAAGATCCATCAAATATTAATGAAAACTATAAAAGAACTAGAATTAGAAACTTACTTTATTCACTAGAAAAAGAAGGTTTGGATATCAAAAAACTTAAATTAACCATTGATAATTTAAAAGATTCAGACAAATCAATTAAATTTTATGTAGACAGAAATTTACTTAAGAATTCACAGTTCTTAAAGAGAAAAAAAATTTATATTTTAAATCAAAATTTTTTTGATCAGTCACATGAAATAATTTTTAGATCTTTAACAAAGATCATCCAAATTCTTGGAAAAAAACATTATCCAGCTAGAGGTAAAAGTGTTGGTGAATTGATTAATGGAATTAATAACAAATCTTTTATTAAGGTAACATTAGGTGGGTGTATTATAGAAAGAGTTAATGAAACTATATTAATATCCAAAGAAAGTTCGCATAAAAACAAGTTTATGTAACAATTTGACACTTGTTTAATTGATAATAATTATTATCTTATAGCTATGAACATGAAAAATTTAGCAATGTGGGCAGTAATTGTTTTTTTAACAATTGGTCTTTACAACATGTTTAAAAACCCACAAGCTAATATGGGTGTAAATAACTCAATCATATTTTCAGAATTTTTGACAGAAGTTGACAACGGAGGAGTTGTAAAAGTAAAAATTCAAGGAAACAATATAAAAGGTGTATTTGCTAACGGAGACTCTTTTTCAACATATTCACCAAATTACCCAAACTTAATTGAAAAATTATCCAGCAAAGGTGTAAGTATTTCTGCTGCTCCATTAGAAGATAAAATGCCTTCGTTATTTGGCGTTCTACTATCTTGGTTCCCAATGTTGTTACTGATTGCTGTTTGGATTTTTTTTATGAGACAAATGCAAGGTGGAAAAGGTGGTGCTATGGGCTTTGGTAAGTCTAAAGCAAAATTGATGAATGAGTTAAAAGGCAAAGTAACCTTTAATGACGTTGCTGGTATAGAAGAAGCAAAAGAAGAAGTCGAAGAAGTTGTGGAATTTTTAAAGGATCCAAAAAAATTTAGCAGATTAGGTGGAAAAATACCTAGAGGCTGTTTACTGGTCGGACCTCCTGGCACAGGTAAAACTTTACTAGCAAGAGCAATAGCAGGGGAAGCTGGAGTTCCTTTTTTTACTATTTCAGGCTCTGATTTTGTAGAGATGTTTGTTGGTGTTGGTGCCTCAAGAGTTAGAGATATGTTTGAGCAAGGTAAGAAGCATTCTCCTTGTATCATTTTTATTGATGAAATAGATGCGGTTGGAAGAAGTAGAGGAGCTGGTCTAGGTGGTGGAAATGATGAGAGAGAACAAACATTAAACCAATTATTAGTTGAAATGGACGGCTTTGAAACAAATGAAGGTGTGATAATTATTGCGGCCACAAATAGACCAGACGTTTTAGACCCCGCTTTATTAAGGCCAGGAAGATTTGATAGACAAGTAGTTGTTTCAAACCCAGATATTTTAGGTAGAGAAAAAATTTTAAAAGTGCATGTTAAAAAAATTAAAATGGCGCCAGATGTGAATCTAAGAACTATTGCAAGAGGGACACCAGGATTTTCTGGAGCAGATCTTGCAAATTTAGTTAATGAATCAGCTTTATTAGCTGCTAGGAAAAATAAAAGAGTAGTTACTCTAGATGAGTTTGAAGAAGCTAAAGATAAAGTAATGATGGGTGCTGAAAGAAGATCAATGGTAATGACGGAAGATGAAAAAAAACTAACTGCATATCATGAAGGTGGTCATGCACTAGTATCCTTTAATATGGAGGGTTATGATCCAATACATAAAGCAACAATAATTCCAAGAGGAAGAGCTTTGGGGATGGTAATGAATTTGCCTGAAAGGGATAAGCATGGATATTCAATTAAATTTTTAAAAGCTAGATTAGCTGTATGCTTTGGAGGAAGAGTAGCTGAAGAAGTAATATTTGGAAAAGATAATATTTCAACAGGAGCGGGTGGCGGAAGTGGTTCAGATATAAATCAAGCAACACAACTAGCTAGAGCAATGGTTACAAAATATGGAATGACTGAAGAATTAGGCCCTGTAGAGTATGGCGAAAATGAAGAGGAGGTCTTTCTAGGTAGATCAGTAGCAAGAACACAAAGTGTTTCAGAAGCTGTAGCTCAAAAAATAGATAATGAAATTAGAAAATTAGTTGATGAAGGGTACAATAAGGCTAAAGAAATATTAACTACTAAAGTAGAGGACCTTCATAAAATTGCAAAAGCACTTCTTGTTTATGAAACGTTAACAGGTGAAGAGATAGAAAACTTAATCAATAAAAATATATACCCAAGCAACAAAGAAGATTTAAAAGTTGAAGAGAACGATAAAGATTCTGCTTTAAGCTCAATGGGTCTTAAGCCAAAAATAGTTCATTAAACATAAATGAAAAAATATTACACAAGAGCGTGTAATTTTACTTACGGCAAATTATCAATTAAATTAGTAAATGGCAAAAAAAATTTGCCTCTAAAAGGAAATAAAGAAATTTCCTTTGATGAAATTGAGATTATTTCCAGGAATTCAAAAAAAATAATTAACATAAAAGATATAAAGAATTTACCAAAATTATTGAAAATAAAAGTTAAAAAAGACCTTAATATTATTATTAAAAAAAATAAAAACTTTGCTAATTTAAATTTTAAAAAACTTCCAAATTTAATGGGTGTATTAAATTTAACACCGGATAGTTTTTCTGATGGAGGTAGATTTAATAAAAAAAGTAAAGGTATAACTCATGCCATAAACTTATTTAAATTTGGATCAAATATAATTGATGTTGGAGGTGAATCAACAAGACCTGGCTCCAAAACTGTAAGTGATTATAAAGAATGGAAAAGAATTGAAAGCACTATAAAGAAAATTAGTAAAAAAATACCCTTATCACTTGATACAAGAAAATCTGAAATAATGAAAAAAGGAATTAAGCTTGGAGTTAAAATTATAAATGATGTTTCTGGATTAGAGTATGATCTAAAAACAGTTCAGGTTTTAAAAGAGTATAAAATACCATTTGTTATCCATCATTCTCAAGGAACACCAGAAAATATGCAAATTAAACCAAGTTATAAAAATGTACTATTAGATATTTATGATTTTTTTGAAGAAAAAATAAAATTTTTAAGAACCAAAGGTGTAAAACACAACAATATTATAATTGATCCAGGCATAGGTTTTGGAAAAAATTTGAAACATAATATGAATTTAATTAGAGACATTTCTATTTTTCACACACTTGGTTTTCCTGTATTAGTAGGTGTATCAAAAAAACGATTTATTAAAGAACTATCAGGAATAAATGATACTAAGAATAGAGCTGGAGGAACGGTAGCATCTTCCTTATATTTGATTATGCAGGGAGTACAAATTTTGAGAGTACATGATGTAAAAGAATTAATGCAAGGTATAAAAGTGTTCAAAGAATTAAAAAACTAATGACAAAAAAATATTTTGGTACTGATGGCATAAGGGGCACAGTAAATGGCAAGAACATTAATGGTGATATGTTTTTTAAATTTGGTTTGGCCTCTGGAACATATTTTAAAAACCAAAAAAAAAATAAACAAATAGCCATTATTGCAAAAGATACCAGATTATCAGGCTATACACTTGAGCCCGCCTTAGTCTCAGGTTTAACTTCAGCAGGTATGCATGTTTACACATTAGGACCCTTACCTACAAATGGTTTAGCAATGTTAACCAAGAAGATGAAAGCTAACATGGGTATTATGATAACAGCTTCACATAACCCATATTATGATAATGGTCTAAAATTGTTTGGTCCAGATGGTTTAAAACTATCTGATAAAATTGAAAAACAAATAGAAAAGCTTATTGATAAAAAAATTGAAAATAATTTAACTCAACCAAAAAAATTAGGAAGAGTTAAAAGGTTAGAAAATGCTAATCATGAGTATATTAAAATTTTAAAAAAAAACTTTCCAAAAGATTTTAATCTTAGGGGGTTAAGAATTGTTATTGATTGTGCAAATGGTGCTGGTTACAAGGCAGCTCCGGAATTATTAAAATCGCTTGGTGCAAAAGTATTTGCGATCGGAATTATACCAAATGGTGTGAATATTAATAAAAATTGTGGTTCAACAAACCCAAATAAAATTAAAAATGCTGTAAAAAAATACAAAGCCCACTTAGGAATTTCTTTGGACGGAGATGCAGATAGAATTATTATATGCGATGAAAAAAGTAACATTATTGATGGGGATCAAATAATTGCTGCATTGGCAGTTAGATGGAAGCGAAAAAAAATGTTAAAAGGGGGAGTGATAGGCACTCTAATGTCCAATTATAATTTAGAAAAATTTTTCAAGGAAAAAAAAATAAAATTTATAAGATCTAATGTGGGTGACAGATATGTAAAAGAAAAAATGCAAAAACATAAATTTAATCTTGGAGGAGAACAATCTGGTCATATCATCCTTGGAAAGTTTGCAACAACAGGAGACGGTTTATTAGTTGCATTAGAAGTTTTATTTTCTTTAAGAAAAGGAAGAAAAAGTAGCAATTTTTTTAAGACATTTGTTAAAACTCCTCAAATTTTAGAAAACATTGAAGTGAAAGATAGAAATATAATTAACAATATTGAAGTAAGAGCCTCTATTAAAAAAGCAGAAACACTTATGAAAAACCAGGGCAGAATTTTAGTTAGAAAATCAGGCACAGAGTCTAAAATAAGAATTATGGTGGAAAGTGACAATAAAAAACTCTTATTAAATTGCTTAAATATTATTAAAAATAAAATTAAATAAGTTGAAACCTAAATCTATAATATTAATTATTGCAGGCTCAGATTCATCAGGAGGGGCTGGTATTCAAGCTGATATTAAAACTGTTACAGCACTAGGGTCTTACGCAATGACAGCAATAACGGCTGTTACCATCCAAAATACCACGGGTGTTAAATCAATAATTCCAATTGATCCAAAAGAAATTTCTAATCAGATTGAATTTACCTCACAAGATATTAGACCTGATGCAATTAAAATTGGTATGTTGCATTCTTCGCAGGTTATTAAATCTGTAATTCGATCGTTAGATTTAATTAAAGTCAATAAAGTAATTTTAGACCCAGTTATGATTGCAAAAGGAGGCGCACGATTAATTGATGACGAGGCTATTAAATTACTTAAAAATAGATTAATTAAAAAAGTTAGCTTAATAACACCCAATATTCCTGAAGCAGAAATATTAACTGGCACAAAAATTGAAACAAAAGAAGATATGATTTATGCAGCAAGTATACTTATTAATCTTGGTGCTAAAAATGTGTTTATCAAAGGTGGCCATCTAAATTCTAAAATAGTTCAAGATATATTTATTAACAAAAATGAAATTATGATTTTAAAAAATAAAAGAATTACAACTAACAATACACATGGAACTGGTTGTACTCTATCTTCTGCTATTTCTACATTCTTTTCATGTGGAAAAACCTTAAAGAAATCTTGTGAGCTTGCAACTAAGTATGTAAACAATTCAATAAAATCAAATATTAAATTTGGTAAAGGTCATGGACCGATTAACCATTTAAGTTCAGTAACAATAGAAAAAAAATTTAGATAATGAGAAATGTTGTAGTAGTTGGATCACAGTGGGGAGATGAAGGAAAAGGTAAAATTGTTGATTGGCTATCTGATCAGGCAGATGTGGTTATTCGATTTCAAGGTGGGCATAATGCTGGACACACATTGGTTATTAATGGCATAACCTATAAGTTAAGATTACTTCCTTCTGGAATTGTAAGAAAAAATAAAATTTCTATTATAGGAAATGGAGTTGTTGTTGACCCTTGGGCATTATTAGAAGAAATTGAAGAAATTAGATCTAAAGGTGTTGAGGTAAACGTAGATAATTTCATAATTTCAGAATCTGCTAATCTTATTTTACCATTTCATAGAGAGATGGATGAAATAAGAGAAGATGCAGCAGGAAAAGGGAAAATTGGCACAACAAGAAGAGGCATTGGACCAGCCTATGAAGATAAGGTTGGAAGAAGATCAATTCGTGTTATGGATTTAGTATCAGAAACCAATCTTGATCATAGATTAGAAACTGTACTTCTTCACCATAATGCCATTAGAAAAGGTCTCGGTAAAAAAATTTTTAAAAAAGATAAGCTTAAAGAGGACCTATTAAAAATTGCCCCAGAAATATTAAAGTTTTCGCAACCTGTCTGGCTTAGAATTGATGAATTTAAAAAACAAAAAAAGAGGATATTATTTGAAGGTGCTCAAGGAATTTTATTAGACGTGGATCATGGAACATATCCCTTTGTAACATCCTCTAATACAGTAGCCTCAAGTGCTGCCACAGGAACTGGTTGTGGACCAAATTCTATTCACTATGTTCTTGGAATAACCAAAGCCTACACAACTAGAGTAGGTGAAGGTCCTTTTCCTACAGAGCTAACAGATGATATCGGAGAATTACTTGGTTCTAGAGGAAAAGAATTTGGTACCGTCACTAGTAGAAAAAGAAGGTGTGGTTGGTTTGATGGAGTTTTGGTGAGACAAACAATTAAAATTTCAGGCATAGATGGAATTGCATTAACTAAATTAGATGTTTTAGACGAATTAGACGAAATTAAAATGTGTGTTGAGTATGAATTGGATGGAAAAAAAATGGAATATTTACCAGCAGCAGTTGAAGATCAATTTAAAATAAAACCAATTTATAAAACCTTTCCAGGATGGAAAAGCTCCACCCAAGGAATAAAAAATATTGACGCTTTGCCTGAAAATGCAAAAAATTATATTTATGCTCTAGAAGATTTTATAGGAACAAAGGTTTCAAGTATCTCAACAAGCCCTGAACGAGAAGATACAATTCTTTTGGAAAATCCTTTTGAAGTCTAGTTTACAGGAAGCAAATTTTTAGATTTAGCAGATAACAACATGTGTTTTTGAAGTTTTTCAAAAGCTTTATTTTCTATTTGCCTGATTCTTTCTCTGCTAATTTTATACTTTTTACTTAAATCCTCGAGAGTTGTAGGTTCATCATTTAACCTTCTAGAATATAAAATCTCTCTTTCTCTTTCGTTGAGAATCTTTATAGAATCCTTTAACAAACTCTGTCTTTGACCCATTTCTTCTTGATGAGCAAATTTTAGATCGTGATCTAATTCTTTATCAACCAACCAGTCTTGCCATTCATCTCCATCTTCTCCAACTTGGGCATTTAAAGAAAATTCTTTACCAGAAAGTCTTCTATTCATGGAAATTACCTCATCCTTGCTAACATCTAGTTTATTAGCAATTTCATTTACATGTTCAGGTCTTAAATCACCTTCAGACTGAGGTGCAATTTGGTTTTTAATCTTCTTTAAGTTAAAAAATAATTTTTTTTGAGCAGTTGTTGTTCCTATTTTAACTAAACTCCAAGATCGCAATATATATTCTTGAATAGAAGCTCTAATCCACCACATTGCATAGGTTGCTAGTCTAAAACCTTTTTCTGGTTCAAATTTTTTTACAGCTTGCATCAAGCCGACATTACCTTCGGAAATCATTTCATTAACTGGAAGTCCGTATCCTCTGTATCCCATGGCAATTTTTGCAACCAATCTAAGATGACTGGTCACAAGCTTTTCCGCAGCTTTAATATTTCCTGTTGTTTTCCAATTTTTAGCTAGCATATATTCTTCTTCTGCTGCCAGCATAGGAAACTTTTTAATTTGTTCAAGATAAGCAGATAAACCACCTTCATTTGAAAGTGCTGGAAGATTGCTGTTCATAGTAGCGCTCATGAGTTGTGTTTATTTAATTAACTATAATGTTATTTCAAGACTTTATTTATCAGTATTTCTAAGTAATAATAAAATATTTTCAAGTTCTTGTGGCAAAATTGAGGTAAAAATCAACTCTTCTTTAGTTTTTGGGTGAATAAACCCTAACGTTTGAGCATGTAGAAATTGTCTATCTAATTTATAAATTAAGTTTTCTAAATTCGTATCAATATTTTTAAGTTTTTTATATTTCTTTTTATATTTACCATCACCCATAATGCTATTACCCATATGTGTCATATGAACCCTTATTTGGTGCGTCCTCCCAGTTTCCAGTCTGCATTCAACTAGGCTTAAGGTAGGAGTTTTATCATTTTCAAAAATTTCAATAGTTCTATAGTTGGTAATTGCTCTTTTGCCCTTGGAGTTACTAACTTCCATCATTTGTCTATTTTTTGAACTTCTGGTTATAAAAGTGTCAATCTTTCCTGAAGAAGGTCTAAGTTTTCCCCAAATTAAAAGTTGGTAAACTCTTGTTATTGTATGTTCACTAAATTGATGTGATAAATTTTCGTGTGTTTCATTATTTTTTGCAATAACTATTAATCCTGAGGTATCTTTATCTATTCTGTGAACAATACCAGGCCTCAGTTCATCACCAATTGTTGATAACGAATCTTTATTATAATGCATTAAAGCATTTACAATTGTTTTGTCATAATTTCCTGCACCTGGGTGCATAATTATGCCTGCCGGTTTATTAATTACAAGCAAGTCATCATCTTCATGAATAATTTCTAATTTAAAATCATAAGGTTTTAATGAAGCTTCTTTTGGTTCAGGAATTTGAAGATCAATTTTATCGCCAGTACATATTTTTTTTGAAGGGCTATTAACAATCACATCATTTAATTTTAATTTTTCATTTAAAATTAAATTTTTAATCCTAGTTCTGCTAATTAACTTATCTCTTTTGTTGACGAATACATCAAGCCTAAGATTATTTTCATCAGACTCAACTATTAAATTAATGTTTTTTTCCATAAAATGTAATATTAATACTATATGCGCTGCTAGCTCAACTGGATAGAGCACCAGATTTCGAATCTGGGGGTTATAGGTTCGACTCCTATGTGGCGCACCACAATTAAGCTAAGCATTTAATACCTAGAAGCCCTCTGTAACCTATCATTTATAGCTCTCCCCAAACCTTTATTAGAAATTTTTTCTACAGCAATGGATTTATAGCCTTTATTTTTTATTTTTCTTAAACATGAGTATAGATTTTTTGCAGCTTCATTTAAGTTATTTCTAGTGGTTAAATAAAAATAATTTTTTAATTTAATTTTTCTTTTTTTAATTATTATAAATGCTTCATTATTTTTTGGATTAATTATATTCATTCTCAGAGGAATACCTGGGGAATAGTGTAGACGAGATTGACCAGATGCAATTTTCTTCTTAGGGTTGATGGCTATTTTTAATTTAAATCCTAAAGTTTCTTGAATTTTTGAAATATCTAAGCCACCCAATCTTAATATAGTAGGTTTACCAGTAAGGTTAATAATAGTGGATTCTATGCCAACTGTACATGTGCCACCATTTAAAACATATTTAATTTTATTACCAAATTCTTCTTTAACATCACTTACTTTAACAGCACTTACTTTTGTAGTGATATTAGCACTAGGTGCTGCCAGTGGGTAATCTAATTGTTTTAGTAAATTTTTAAATAGAGAGTGTTTAGGAAACCTTACAGCTAAGCTTTTTTGGTTATTGGTAACATATTTAGAAATTTTAGAATCTTTCTTTAATTTTAATATGTATGTTATCGGACCAGGAGAAAATTTTTTATAAAGTTTGGTGAAATTATCATTTATTAAGCAATCTCTTTCTAGAGAATCAATATTGTGATAATGAACAATTAGAGGGTTATTTTTAGGTCTTTTTTTTAATTTAAAAATTTTTTTTACTGCAGAATCCATGTAGGCATTAGCTGCTAAGCCATAAACAGTTTCAGTTGGGATGCCTATACAGTAATTTTTATTAAGGTATTTTTTCGCTTTTTTGATATTTGATTGATTAGATTTCATGTATTAATAATTATTATTATATGAAAGATAAAAATTTACCACCTGATAATAACTCACAATCTCTTGAAGAGTTAACAAAAGAAGCGAATAATATTATTGAATCTTTAGAGGCAGAAAAAGATCTTCAGAACTCAATTGATTCTTATCAGGAGTTATTAAAATTAAATAATATTATTGAAAAAAAATTTCACAAGACTACAAAAATAATAAATGAAGAAACAAAGAAAAAAATTGACAATATAACCTCAAAGAAGAATGATAAATAAACTTATTAGAATATCAAAAGATACCAATTTATTTTTAAAAAAGTTTATTAAAAAACAGAAAAGAACAGAATTAGTTACAGCCATGGAGTATGGCTTGTTTCCAGGGGGGAAAAAAATAAGATCAAAAATTTTATTAGATATAGGAGCTGTATTTAAAATTGAATATAAAACATTAATTGCCATAGGTGCTGCAGTAGAATGCATTCATGCTTACTCCCTCATTCATGATGATTTGCCTTGTATGGATAATGATAAGTTAAGAAGAGGAAAACCTTCCACTCATATTAAATTTGGAGAGTCCACAGCAGTGCTTGCAGGGAACTCACTTTTAACAATGGCTTTTGAAATTTTAACCAGTTCAAACTTAAAGATTAATGAAAAAACCAAGGTAAACCTAGTTCAAAAATTATCTCAGTCTTCTGGACATTTAGGAATTGCTGGAGGTCAATATTTAGATTTAAGTTTTGAAAAGAAAAAGATCTCAAAAAATAAAATTATAGATATGGAAATAAAAAAAACAGGAAAGTTATTCAGTTTTTGTTGTGCCGTACCAGCTATTATTAAAAAGAAAAATAATAAAGACATAAAAATTTTTGAAAATATTGGTGCTAATATTGGTCTTTTATTTCAGATAACAGATGATCTTATCGATTTTAAAGGCTCTTCTAAAATTGCCGGAAAAATAACTGGGAAAGATAAGAAAAAAGGCAAAGCTACTTTAATCAGTTTACTGGGATATCAAAATGCTATTAAATATAGTGATAAAATAAAATTTAAAATAATTAAAGATTTAAATAAGCTTAGTTCAAACTCTAGTAATTTAAATGAGACTTTAGATTATATTTTAACAAGAAATAAATGACACAAGAATATAAATTTTTAAAAAATATTAACTTTCCTTCTGATTTAAGAAAGTTATCTGAAAATAATCTTCAAGAGTTATCTAATGAAGTTAGAACGGAAATGATTAATGCTGTTTCTGAAACAGGTGGACATTTAGGGGCAGGCTTGGGTGTTGTTGAGTTAACTGTTGCCTTACACTACATATTTGATACCCCCAATGATAAGCTAATTTGGGATGTTGGCCATCAAACTTATCCCCACAAAATTCTAACAGGAAGGAAATCTAAAATTAAGACTTTAAGACAGGGTAATGGCCTTTCTGGATTTACTAAAAGATCTGAAAGTGAATACGATCCTTTCGGTGCCGCACATAGCTCAACATCTATATCTTCTGCATTGGGAATAGCCGAAGCAAACAAACTATCCAATAAAGTAAACAATGTAATTGCCGTTATTGGAGATGGAGCAATTAGTGCGGGTATGGCTTATGAAGCCATGAATAATGCGGGTGCTTCAAAAACAAAAATGATTGTTATTTTAAATGACAATGACATGTCTATTGCAAAACCAGTAGGGGCTATGAGAACTTATTTAGCAAAAATTTTAACAGGAAAAATTTATTTTAATTTAAGAGAAACATTTAAATTAATTACCTCGGCTTTTTCTAAAAGATTTAGTGCAAATGCTGGAAAAGCTGAAGATTTTTTACGTTCAGCTGTAACGGGTGGTACTCTCTTTAATTCTTTAGGCTTTTATTATGTTGGTCCAATTGATGGACACGATTTGACAACTCTTCTACCAATTTTAAAAAATGCAAGAGACTCAAAGCACCAAGGTCCTATTATGATTCATATTAAAACAAAAAAAGGAAAAGGTTATTCATATGCTGAAAAAGCAACCGATCATTATCATGGTGTATCAAAATTTAATGTTGTAACTGGAGAACAGTTAAAAAGTGAAACCAATCTACCAGCCTATACAAAAGTTTTTGCAAATACTTTGGTTAAACATGCTGAAAGAGATAGTAAAATTGTAGGAGTTACAGCTGCAATGCCAGGCGGAACAGGAATGGATATTTTTGCTAAAGAGTTTCCAAAAAGAATGTTTGATGTTGGTATTGCTGAACAGCATGGAGTTACTTTTGCTGCAGGATTGGCGACTGAAGGTTATAAGCCCTATGTTGCAATCTATTCGACTTTTCTACAAAGAGCATATGACCAAGTGGTTCATGATGTGGCTATTCAAAGTTTACCTGTAAGATTCATAATTGATAGAGCAGGTTTGGTAGGGGCTGATGGATCAACTCATGCTGGCTCATTCGATATTACTTACCTTTCTACACTTCCTAATTTTATAGTCATGGCCCCAAGTGATGAGGCAGAACTAGTTAAAATGATTAATACCTCAATGGATATTAACGACAAACCTAGTGCCATTAGATACCCAAGAGGAACGGGAGTTGGATTGGAATTGCCATCCATAGATGAGAAAATAGAAATAGGAAAAGGAAGGATTATTCTAGAGGGAAAACAAGTTTGCATTTTGAGTATAGGAACAAGATTAGAAGAATGTAAAATTGCAGCTGAAGAATTAAAAAATAAAGGAATTAATTCAACAATAGTTGATGCACGGTTTGTTAAGCCTTTAGATCAAGAGCTTATTTTAAAGTGTGCCAGAGAACATGAGGTAATGATTACTGTAGAAGAAGGATCTATAGGAGGTTTTGGCTCTCATGTTGAAAACTTATTATCAGAAAATGGCATATTTGATAAAGGTTTAAAATTTAGATCCATGACATTGCCTGACACTTTTATAGAACAAGATAATCCTAAAAAAATGTATGATACTGCTGGCCTTAATGCGTCTCAAATTTCAAAAAAAATACTAGATATCTTATTTAAAAAAGGTTCGATTAAAGTAGTTAAAAATTAAATTTAAAATATTAGCTGCACTGAGCCTTGTTCATTAAGTAATGATCTAATAGAACGCAATTCATCATTGCCTCACCAACGGGTACTGCACGTATTCCAACACAAGGGTCATGCCTACCTTTAACTGAGATAGTGGTATTTTTTCCAAATTTATCTATAGTTTTTCTAGTTGTTAAAATAGAAGAGGTTGGTTTAACAGCAAATGAAACAATAATTTCTTGTCCTGTTGAAATTCCACCAAGAATTCCACCTGCATTATTAGAATTAAATTTTAATTTTTTACCTTTTTGTGAAATTTCATCTGAGTTTTGTTCACCACTTAATTTTGCAGAATTCATTCCTGAGCCAATATTAACACCCTTAACTGCATTGATACTCATCATTGCAGAAGCAATATCCATATCTAATTTAGAATAAATAGGAGCACCTAAGCCAACAGGAATTCCTTTAGCTCTTACTTCGATCACTGCACCACAAGAGGATCCTGATTTTCTTATATCTAGCAAATATTTTTCCCAAAGTTTGACCATATTTTTATCTGGACAAAAAAATGGATTTTTATTAATTGTTAAATCACTCCATTTAGTGGTATCGCATCCTAAAATTCCTAATTGAGTAACAGCACCAACTACTTTAAATTTTTTACCTAATTTGTTTTCTAAAACTTTTTTCGCAATGGCACCTGCTGCAACTCTTGAAGCTGTTTCTCTTGCAGAAGATCTGCCACCCCCACGATAATCTCTTATTCCATATTTCTTAAAATAGGTAAAATCAGCATGTCCTGGTCTAAATTTGTCTTTGATATTTCCATAATCTTTTGACCGCATGTCTTGATTATAAATGATTAAAGAAATGGGTGTTCCAGTTGTTTTACCTTCAAACACTCCTGATAAAATTTGAACCTTGTCGTCTTCTTTTCTTTGCGTGGTAAATTTTGACTGTCCAGGTTTTCTTTTGTTTAGCTCTACCTGAATATCTTGTTCTTTTAAGTTTATATTGGGTGGACAACCATCAACAACGCACCCTATGGCAGGACCATGAGATTCACCCCATGTTGTGAAACGAAATTGCTTTCCAAAAGTATTAAATGACATTATCTATATTATATAGATTATTTTGTTAAAATTATGAATCAAAAAAACTCATTGGGCCTTAATAACTGCTTTTTAGATAAGAATGATCCAATAGACTTATTTGAAGTTTGGATGAATGAAGCAAAAAAGACAGAGCCAAACGATCCAAATGCAGTAGCGCTAGGAACTTCTGATCACAATAACTCTCCATCAATTAGAATGGTTTTATTAAAGGACTTTAATAAAGATGGATTTGTTTTTTATACCAATTTAAATAGTCAAAAAGGAAATGAATTAAAGAACAATCCAAAAGCAGCAATGTGTTTTCATTGGAAAAGTCTCTTAAGACAAGTGCGGATTAATGGAGCAGTGCAAAAAGTTTCTAATAAAGTGGCTGATGAATATTATAATACGAGAGGCTATGAAAGCCGGATTGGAGCATGGGCCTCGAAACAGAGCTCTATTTTAAATAATAGAGAGGAACTTTTAAATTCAATAGAGGAATACAAGAAAAAATATCATAATAAAAATGAAGTTCCAAGACCAGATTATTGGTCGGGTTGGAATTTAATACCCACAAGTATAGAATTTTGGCTAGATGGGGACAGTAGAATTCACGAAAGACTTAAGTATATTAAAGATGATATGGGCCACTGGACCAAGTCTTTATTAAGTCCTTAGAAGCTTCTTTCTAGACTAAACGAAGTAAGGTTTTCTAAAATTTTTTTTTCATCACTATGTTTGAATGCCGTTAAAGAATTTGAAGCAAGATTAATGAAGTGTTCAGCTTTTTTGTAACATTTTTTAATTATATTATATTTTTTAATAAGCTCTAAAGTAAAATTTAAATCATCATCAGATCTTGTTTCTTGCTTAAAAATATTTTTTAATTTTTCTTTTTCTATAGAGGTTATATTTTGAAATAATAAAATTACAGGCAAAGTAATTTTACCCTCAAGAAAATCTTTACCAATCTTTTTACCAAAAAATTTTAGATCAGAATTATAATCCAAAGTATCATCAGCAATTTGAAATGTTAAACCTAAGTTTTTTCCATAAAACTCCAGCGCCTCTTTTTCTTTTGTTTCTTTATTAGATAAAATAGCTCCAACTTTAGTTGCTGCAGAAAAAAGTTCAGCTGTTTTAGCTGTTATAATTTTAAAATAAGTTTCTTCTAACATGTCAACTTCACCTTTGTGCTGTAGTTGCAATACTTCTCCCTGAGCAATTTTTGATGAAGTTGAGGATAAAAGTTTTAGAACTTCCAAATTTCCATCTTCTACCATCATCTCAAAACACCTACTTAGAAGATAATCCCCAACCAGTACAGAGGAGTGATTTCCCCAAATTGAATTTAATGTTTTTTTTCCTCTTCTTATATTTCCGAGATCAATAACATCGTCATGCATTAAGGTTGCACCATGTATCATTTCTACACATGCGGCTAGATTAATATCTCGACCGCCTTTTTTATATCCACACAATTTAGCTGATCCAAGCGTTAATAGAGCCCTCAATCTTTTCCCACCTGTTTCTATATGGTAGTCAGTCATTTTTTGAACTAAATCAACGTCACTCGAAAGTTTTGACTTAATCTTTTCCTCAACTAAAACTAATTTTTCATCAACTGAATCCTTTAGCTGGAAATAAGAATTGTTTATTTGGTTTCTAAGCTGAACTACTGTTCCCATAAAAATTAAATTAGTATAATTAAGTTATATTTATTACTTATCAATTGACGCACCTTAATCTTCAACTATAAGTAGGCTTTATATTATATCAAAAATTCTATAAGGATTAACAATGTTCTCTTTTTTTAAAAAGAAAAAAATAATAGCCCATATCAAGCTAAATGGTGTGATAGGCAATGCTGGAAAGTTCAAACAAGGTATAGATTTTGCAGGACAAGAGGAAATCATAGAAAAAGCTTTTTCTTTAAAAAAGGCAAAAGCAGTGGCAATTACTATAAATTCACCCGGTGGATCGCCTGTACAATCCCACTTAATTTATAAATTTATTAGAGCTCAAGCCAAAAAAAATGAAATGAAAGTTATAGTATTTGCTGAAGATGTTGCTGCCTCTGGTGGATATTTAATAGCTTGTGCAGGTGATGAAATTTATGCAAATTCTAGTTCAATTATTGGTTCTATAGGAGTTATCTACTCATCTTTTGGATTTACAGAGTTAATAAAAAAAATTGGCGTTGAAAGAAGAGTGCATACAGCTGGAAAAAATAAAAGTTCACTGGATCCATTCCAAGAGGAAAAATCAGAGGATATTGAAAGACTTAAAAGCATTCAATTAGATCTTCATAAAGATTTTATTCAAGTAGTAGAAGAAAGCAGAGGTTCTAAGCTTAATAAAAATGAAATTGAATTATTTTCAGGTGAGTTTTGGGCGGGAAGCAAAGCTAAAGAGTTGGGACTAATAGATGGATTAGGTAATGCAAATGAAGTTTTGAAAGAAAAATTTGGCGAAGATGTTATTATTAAAAAATTCGAAAAATCTAAAGGTTGGTTAAGTAAAAAACTCTCATCTTCTAGTAATCAAATAGATCAATTGGCTAATATTTTAGAGGAAAGATCTATCTGGCAAAGATATGGCTTCTAAAGAAAAAATTACAAAACCTAAATTTCAATCATTTCAAGATACTATTTTGAATCTTCAAAAATATTGGGGTAAACAGGGTTGTGTTATTCTACAGCCATATGACATGGAAGTTGGAGCTGGAACTTTTCATCCTGCCACAACCTTAAGATCATTGGGCCCTAAACCGTGGAAGGCAGCCTATGTCCAACCTTCAAGAAGACCTACAGATGGAAGGTATGGAGAAAACCCAAATAGATTACAGCATTATTATCAATTTCAAGTTTTAATAAAACCTTCACCCGATAATATCAAAAAACTTTATTTAAATAGCTTGGCTGTAATTGGCATTAATCATAAAGAACATGACATTAGATTTGTTGAAGATGATTGGGAAAGCCCAACTTTAGGTGCTGCAGGACTAGGTTGGGAGGTTTGGTGTGATGGAATGGAGATTACCCAATTTACATACTTCCAGCAGATGGCAGGAATTGAATGTAAGCCAGTTTCAGTTGAGATTACTTATGGTCTTGAAAGAATTTGTATGTTCACTCAACAAAAGAAAAATGTTTACGACCTATTATGGAATAATGAAGGTATAAAATATGGAGATGTATTCCTTCAAGCAGAAAAAGAATTTTCAGCATATAATTTTGAACATGCTAATACAGACAATCTATTTAAAATGTTTGATATGCTTGAGCTTGAAGCTAAGTCATTAGTGGGTAAAAAAATTTCACTACCAGCATATGATCAGTGTTTAAAAGCAAGTCATGTATTTAATATTTTGGATGCAAGAGGTGTTATAAGTGTTGCTCAAAGAGCGGGATACATAGGACGTATTAGGGATATTACAAAAGCAGTTGCTGAAAGTTGGTTGAGTAGTCAAACAGATTAATGTCAGAATTTTTTTTAGAACTGTTTAGTGAAGAGATACCAGCTGGTTTACAGAGAAATTCACGTAAAACTTTATTAGAAAGCTTTCAAAAGTTATTTGAAGAAAAGCAGATTTCATTTAAGAAAAGCTCATCTTTTTCAACACCAAATCGTCTTGTAATTTTATTTGAGGGTTTATCTAAAGAAATAATACAAAAAGCTGAAGAAATAAAAGGGCCAAATATTAACGCCCCAGAAAAAGCAGTAGAGGGTTTTTTAAGATCAAATCAAATAGATAAAAAAGACTTAATTAAAAAAAAGATAGAAAAAGGAGAATTTTACTTTTTTAAAAAACCTTCAAATAAAATTAATACAATTGATTTGCTTGAAGAATATACGCCTTTAATTCTTGATAAATTACAATGGAAAAAATCAATGAGGTGGGGAAGCCATAGTCTTAACTGGGCGAGACCATTAAAATCTATTCTAGCTGTTTTTGATGATAAAAGTTTAGGTTTTAAATTTCATCATTTAATATGCTCCAACACGACATTTATAGATAAAGAATTTGAAGATAAAAAAAAAATATTTAAAACTTTTAAAAGTTATAAAGATTTTTTTAATCAATCAGGCATAATTATAGACCATGTACCAAGAAAAGAATTTATTGTTAAAGAAATTGAAAAAATATCTAAAAAAAACAATTTTATTATTGAGCCCAATAACAAACTTTTAGATGAAGTTACAGATATAGTAGAACAGCCAAATGTTATAGTATGTAAATTTGATCAAAAATTTTTGAATATTCCAAAAGAAATTTTAATAATTACAATGCAACATCATCAAAAATATTTTCCAACTTTTGATAAAAAAGGCAAAATCACGAATGAATTTTTAGTAGTGGCAAATAATAAAGACACAAAAGGTTATATAAAATTAGGTAATGAAAGAGTTGTGGAAGCAAGATTAAGTGATGCACAATTTTTTTGGGAAAAAAACAAATCTCAAAATTTAGTTAAACAAGTGTCAAAATTAAAAACTATGAATTATTTTAAAGGTCTTGGATCTTATTTTGATAAAATTCAAAGAATGAGAAAACTTGGAGGAATGATTTCAGATGAACTATTAATTAGCAAAGATCAAGTAGAGCTATCAGCATCAATTTGTAAAGTAGATTTAATTTCAGATTTAGTCGGAGAATTTCCAGAACTTCAGGGAATAATGGGTGGATATTTTGCTGAAGAGCAAGGTTTTGATAAGGAAATAGTTTTAGCTGTTAGTGAACACTATTTACCTGCTGGGCTTGATAGCAAAACTCCAAAAAAACCATTTAGTATTGCCTTAGCATTAACTGATAAAATTGATACGTTGGTTGGATTTTTTGGAATCAATCAGAAGCCTACCAGTTCAAAAGACCCTTACGCGCTAAGAAGATCTGCCCTAGGTATTATAAAATTACTAATCGATAATAATAAAGAGTTTAAAATTAAAGATCTTATTAGCTACTCAACTTCTTTGCATAGAGATCAAGGTTTTGAGCTTTTAAATGAATTATCACAAAGAGAATTGGCGGATTTTTTAAAGGACAGATTGAAGTATTATATGAAAGAAAAAAAGATTAGAGCCGATATTATTGAAGCAAGCATCAATGCATACAGTATAGACCATATGAATAAAATATATAATAAGGCATCAACACTAAATAGTGTAATTAATAAAGATATTGGTGAAGATATTATTGCAAACTACAAAAGAGCATCAAATATATTGGATAGTGAGTTAAAAAATAGCGACGTTGAGCTATCAAATACAACTGATCCTGGTATTTTTAAAAATGATTACGAAAAAAATCTGTTTAAAAAGATTAATGAAATGAGAAAATACTTTACCAATATTAATAAAGATGAAAATTACAAGGAATCCCTTACAATTTTAGCGGGCGCTAAAAAGGTAATTTCAGATTTTTTTGATAATGTAAAAGTTAACGACGAAGATAAAAATATAAAAAAAAACAGATTGGAACTTTTACAAATGTTATGTAGAACATTTAATAATTACATAAACTTTTCTAAAATAGAGACAAAATAGTGAATAAACTAATATTGAACTTTAATTCTAAAGACTCTAAGAAGATAAAAAATCCAAAAAACTTTTTAGGTGGCAAGGGTGCCAATCTTTCAGAGATGGGAAGAATGGGCCTACCCGTTCCCCCGGGATTTACTATTTCAACTAAAGTTTGTGAATTATTTTATAAAGATAAAAAAAAATTAAATTCAGGAATAGTTAGTACTATAAAAAAAGAATTAAAAGTTATAGAAAAAGAAGTTGGAAAAAAATTTGGCGATTTAAAGAACCCATTATTATTATCTGTAAGATCTGGTGCAAGAGTATCGATGCCTGGTATGATGGATACAATTTTAAATTTAGGTTTAAACGACAAAACTGTAATCGCACTAGCCAACAAGACGTCCAATATAAGATTTGCTAAAGACAGCTACAGAAGATTTATCCAAATGTATGGAAATGTTGTAATGGGTGTAAAAGGCTATCATTTTGAAGAGTTAATTGAAAATTACAAATTAACAAAAGGTGTTCTTTTGGATACTGACTTGGATGCTGATGATTGGGAAGGGCTAATTAATGATTTCAAAAAAGTCGTTAAAGACCAAACTAAAAAAGAATTTCCCCAAAATGTATTTGATCAATTACTAGGTGCAATAAGTGCTGTATTTTTGTCATGGGAAAGTAATAGAGCAAAAGTTTATAGAAAGTTAAATCAAATACCAGCGGAATGGGGAACGGCAGTTAACGTTCAGTCTATGGTTTTTGGCAATATGGGTGATGATTGTGCAACAGGAGTTGTTTTTACTAGAAACCCATCTGATGGTACTAATGAAGTTTATGGAGAATATTTAATTAATGCTCAAGGAGAAGATGTTGTAGCAGGAACAAGAACACCTCAATATATTACAAAAAAAGCTAGAAAAGATGCAAAAGCAAAGGAAGCATCAATGGAAGAGGCTATGCCTAAAGTATTTAAACAATTAGATAAAATTTTGAAAGTTCTCGAAAAACATTACAAGGATATGCAGGATGTAGAATTTACTGTGGAAAATAATAAGCTTTGGATGTTGCAGACAAGATCCGGAAAAAGAACTTCAAAATCTGCGGTTAGAATTGCTGTGGATATGGTAAAAGAAAAACTCATTTCTAAAAAGGAAGCGGTCATGAGAATAGATCCTGCTTCTTTAGATACTTTATTGCACCCAACATTAGATGAAAAAAGTTCAGTTAATGTTATAGCAAATGGATTACCAGCTTCACCTGGAGCGGCTAGTGGAAAAGTTGTCTTTTCATCGGAGGAAGCTGAAAGATTGAACGATGTCATGCAAGATACTATCTTAGTTAGAGTTGAAACGTCTCCTGAGGATATTCATGGTATGCATGCTGCAAAAGGAATTTTAACTGCAAGAGGTGGAATGACTAGTCATGCAGCTGTAGTTGCAAGAGGTATGGGCAGACCTTGTGTGTCTGGTTCTAGTGAAATTGATATTAACTATGAAGCTAAAACTTTTAAAACATCATCCATTGTAGTTAAAGAAGGTGATATCATTACAATTGATGGTTCAACGGGAAGAATTATTTTAGGAGAAGTACCAACGGTTAAACCAGAAATTTCTGGAGATTTTTCAAAACTAATGAGTTGGGCTGATAGTTTTAGAAAATTAAAGGTTAGAACCAACTCTGAAACACCATTAGATACAAAAATAGCAAAAGATTTTGGAGCTGAAGGCATTGGTCTTTGTAGAACAGAGCACATGTTTTTTGATGAAGAAAGAATTTTATCAGTTAGAGAAATGATTTTATCAAAAACTAAAGAAGATAGAAGCAAGGCTTTAGCAAAACTTTTACCACATCAAAAAAAGGATTTTATTGAAATATTTGAGATTATGAATGGTTTGCCGGTTACTGTTAGATTGTTAGATCCACCCTTACACGAATTTCTTCCTAAAACTGAAAAAGAAATTAATCAAGTTGCAAAAGTTGTGGGTCTACCATTAAAAGAAATTGAATCTAGAATTAATGAATTGCACGAACAGAATCCAATGCTGGGACATAGAGGTTGTCGGTTAGGAATTTCATTTCCAGAAATTTATGAAATGCAATGTAGAGCAATTTTTGAAGCTTTATCTGAACTAAAAATAAAAAAGATTAAATCAGCATTCCCTGAAATTATGATTCCACTAGTATCAACAGAAGCCGAGATTAGAATAATGAAGGACTTAGTGGACAGAATTGCGAAAGAAGTTCAAAAGGATAAAAAAGTTAAAGTTGATTATTTAGTTGGAACTATGATTGAATTACCAAGGGCTGCAATCAAAGCTAACGATATAGCAAAACATGCAGAGTTTTTTAGTTTTGGAACTAATGATTTAACCCAAACAACATTTGGCTTGAGTAGGGACGATAGTGGAAAATTTTTAAATGATTATCTTGAAAATAAAATATTTTCAATCGACCCATTTATTTCGATCGATGATGGAGTGGGTGATTTAATAGAAATTGCAGTAAAAAAAGGAAGAGAAACAAATAAAAAAATTAAACTTGGAATTTGTGGGGAACATGGTGGAGACCCTAAAAGTATTCATTTTTGCTCAAATGTAGGTTTAGATTATGTTTCATGCTCTCCGTATAGAGTGCCAATTGCAAGATTAGCTGCTGCACAAGCTGAATTATCTAAGAAAAATTAAATTTCTAATTTAAAATCAACAGCGGGAACGCTATGGGTGATACTACCAATAGAAATTCTATCAACACCTGTCGCTGCAATTTTTTTGACAGATTTTAAATTAACATTTCCTGAAGCTTCAGTTTCGTAGTATTTTTTTGCCATTTTAACACCAGTCTTTAGTGTATTTGCATTCATGTTATCAAATAAAACTGTATTAAACTTTAAACCTATTATTTGTTTGAGTTGATTTAAATTATCAATCTCTACTGTAATTTTTCTTCCCTTCTTATTTTTTATTGCAAGAGATACTAATGTTTTAATATCAGAGCTTGCTATGTGGTTATCTTTAATTAAAAACTCATCACTTAAGTTGAATCTATGGTTTGTTCCACCACCTAATTTAACAGCATACTTTTGTATTACTCTTAAAGTTGGAATTGTTTTTCTAGTACAGCAAATTTTACATTTCTTATTAACTAGCTTAACAAATTGATTAGTTATAGTAGCCACACCTGAAATGTGGCTTATAAAATTTAAAGCAACTCTCTCGCCAATTAAGATGTTTTCTGCTTTACCTTCTATTATTGCAATTAGGTCATTTTTTTTTACTAATGAACCTTCTTTCTTCTTAACGGAAAACTTAATTTTATTATCTATTAATTTGAATGTCTGTTTTACAAATTCTAACCCAGCAACTACTGCTTGTTGATTTGAAATTAGTTTAACTTTGATAATTTTAGTATTTTTTACTAAGCTTGATGTAATGTCTCCATTTGGATAAAGATCTTCGTTTAAGGCAAGTTTTACTTTATTCTTAATATAATAATTGCTTAATTTAATTTGAGACACTTTTATTATCTACCAATGGCAGTCATTCTTTCAACAGGTATTCTTGCTTTATTGATAGTTTCATTATCCATAATTATTTCGCCAGTTTCATTTTCCAAGCAAGCTAAAATTTTTGGAAGAGTAATTCTTTTCATGTGCGGGCATAAATTACATGGTTTAATAAATTCAACATTTGGGTTTTCTACTTGAATATTATCACTCATAGAACACTCCGTAACCATCATTACTTTTTTGGGTTGATTATCTTTTACATATTTAATCATTCCAGAAGTTGATCCTGCAAAGTCACTAGCCTTGATAACGTCAGGAGGACACTCTGGATGGGCAATTATTTTTATCCCAGGGTTGCTTTTTCTTATGTCGTGAATTTCTTTTTCATTAAACTGATCATGAACAATGCAAATTCCTTTCCAGGCAATAATCTCAACATCTGTTTGAGATGCCACATATTTTGCTAAATAATCATCAGGTAAAAATATAACTTTCTTAACACCTAGTGAATTAACAATTTTAACTGCATTCGCTGAAGTACAACAAATATCAGTTTCTGCCTTAACTTCTGCTGAAGTATTTACATAAGATACAACTGGCACACCTGGGTATTTTTTTTTTAATAATCTTACATCTTTACCTGTAATAGAGGATGACAAAGAACATCCGGCTAGCATATCGGGTAGCAAAACTTTTTTTTGGGGACACATTAATTTTGCTGTTTCTGCCATAAAGTGAACTCCTGCCATTACAATGATATCCGCTGAAGTCTTTGAAGCTTCAATTGCCAAAGCTAAAGAGTCGGCTGCAAAATCAGCAACACCATGATAAATTTCTGGTGTTTGATAGTTGTGAGCTAAAATGACTGCGTTCTTTTCTTTTTTTAATTGATTAATTCTGTGAATATAAGGAGCATGAACTGCCCATTCAATCTCTGGCATTACTTTTGAGATTTTTTGATAAATAGGACTTGTTGCTTTTCTTACTTCTTCTGTGAATTCCATATTAAAACCTATCAATTTGAAACAACCTTGTCATGCATTAATTCTGACGCACTAATTAATCCAACTAGGAATTTTAATTTTAAGCCTGGCATTTTTGCTTTTAAACTCATTTTCTTGATTAAAGGTATCATCTAAATATTTAATTAAAGCAAAAGGATACTCATTACCTATTAAAACCTTTCCTACTTGAAAGTCACCATTATAGATTAAATCATCTTGATTTAACTCTCCTTCAATTACCTCAATAGGCAGTAATCTTTTTGAAAGTTTATTTTTTAATTTAATTCTTGCGGTATTTTCTTGCCCAACATAACAGCCCTTTTTAAAATCTATTCCATTTAGTTCATCAAAATTGCACTCAATGCCGAATAGTTTATTTTGTAATTCATTCATATTTTTTTGGGGAATTCCTAATTCATGACTTAATTGATAATATTCATCAACTGGAGAATCTTTTAACTCTAGTTTCTTTAAAGATAGATAAAGTTTTTCTAAATTAATTATAAGTCTTGCTCCCAAGTTTTTATTTCTTGGATCTAACAGGATAGAGTCCTCTCTATATTTAACTGTATTTCCAGGAACATCTTTTGAGCCTTCAAATTTTAAAAATTTTTCTCTATTAAATGCTGCAACAACAAATTCATTGCTTAAATTCATAATTTCAACTTTAGATCTAAGTTTATAGATGCTTAGTTGTTTAAAAAGTCCTTCTGTTTGAGATTTTTCACAATCAATGAAATAACCAGACTTATGTTTTGCAATAATAAAAGCAAATAGAAACTTTCCTTGAGGACTTAATAATGATGCAAAACAACTATTGTCTTCATTAACCTTATAAATGTCATTACTAATGATATTCTGTAAAAATTCTTTAGCATCCACTCCATTTATATAAAGAATTCCCCGATCTTCTAAAATATATACATTTTGAATATTCATAATTGATTGATGCCTAAATATAATATAATTACTTTTTTCATAAATGTTAGATCTAATAATTAAAAATGGTTCATGCTACATAGATAAAGATCTTAAAGATCAAGATATAGCAATTAAAGACGGTAAAATTATAGAAATTGGTAAAGTTGATAGTGAAGCTAAAGAAGTTTTTAATGCCAAAGGATTAACTATTTTACCAGGTTGCATCGATACCCAAACTCATTTCAGAGAACCTGGCTCAACTGACACAGAAGATCTTCACTCAGGAAGTAGAGCGGCAATTGTTGGCGGAATAACCAGCGTTTTTGAGATGCCAAATACTAATCCACCAACTTCAAATAAAATAGAATTTCAAAAAAAATTAGACCTCGCAAAAAATAGAATGTATTGCAATTATGCTTTTTACTTTGGAGCGACCCCAGATAATGCTGCTGAATTAGCAGAGCTAAAAGACTTAGAAGGATGTTGTGGAATTAAGCTTTTTGCAGGCTCTTCAACTGGAAATTTACTAGTCCAATATGAAGAGGATATTGAAAAAGTATTTAAAAGTAGTTCAAAAGTTGTTTCAGTTCACTCTGAAGATGAAGAAATTTTAAATATGAATAAAAAATTAATTAAAGATGGAGATGTTCACACACACCCTATTTGGAGAAGTGAAGAATGTGCAATTTCATCAACAAGAAGAATTGTAAGAATAGCCGAAAGATATAAAAAAAAAGCACACATTCTGCACGTTACAACAAAACAAGAGATTGATTTTTTATCACAACATAAAGGAAATATTACGTTTGAAATAACACCTCAACATTTAACAATATATGCTCCTGACTGTTATGATAAACTAGGCACTTATGCACAAATGAATCCTCCAATAAGAGATAAGTCTCATTATGATAGATTATGGTACGCCGTAAAAAATAATCTTAATGATACAATTGGTTCTGATCATGCTCCACACTTAAAAGAAAATAAAGAAAAAATTTATCCAAATTCACCATCCGGAATGCCTGGTGTGCAAACACTTATGCCAGTTATGCTAAATCACGTTAATGATGGAAAATTAAGTTTAGAACAATTAATGAACTCTATATGTGAAAATCCAGTAAAAATTTTTGGAATTAAAGATAAAGGTTTTATTAAAGTAGGCTTTGATGCTGACTTTACAATTGTAGATATGAATAAAAAAATTCTCATTAAAAATGAAAATATTGAAAGCAAATGTGGTTGGACACCTTTTGATGGATTTGAATTTAAAGGAACTCCTGTTTCAACAATTATTGCCGGTCAAATCAAAATGAGAGATGGTAAAATCTTAGGTGAACCTGAGGGTAAGCCTTTAAATTTTAAATAGTTTTTATAGTAAAGCTATTTACAAGAACGACCCCAATAACAATTAAGAATAATCCCAATACAGCTTGCCACGATAAGGTTTGTTTAAAAAAAACATATCCCAATATTGCAATTGTGAATATTCCAAGACCACTCCATGTCGCATAAACAATGGCAATTGGAATTTTATCTACCACAAAAGTTAAAAGATAAAATGATGACAAATATAAAACAGTAAGAGCTGCAGTAGGAATTATTTTTGTAAAATTTTGTGATACGGGCAACAACATTGTTCCACTAACTTCACAAAAAATTGCAACTATTAAAAACAGATATGTTTTAATCACTATTTAATAATATTATTATTAATTAAATCTTCTTTTATCTCAGTTAAAATTACAGGGTCATCTATTGTTGCTGGAATTTTATAATCTTCTCCATCAGCAATTTTTCTAATAGTTGCTCTTAATATTTTTCCAGATCTAGTTTTTGGTAATCTTTTAATAACAATTACAACTTTAAATGCAGCAACAGGACCAATTTTATCCCTAACCATCTGAATGCATTCTTTTGAAATCGTTTCATGGTCTTTTTCAATACCAGATTTAAGAACGACTAACCCAATTGGTAATTGTCCTTTTAATTTATCAGCAACACCTAATACAGCACACTCAGCAACTGATTGATGCTCTGATAATACCTCTTCTATAGCGCCCGTTGATAATCTGTGACCTGCAACATTAATAATATCATCTGTTCGAGACATAATCCAAATATATCCATCTTCATCAATGTGCCCCGCATCATAAGTTTCATAGCAACCTTCATAATTAGTCATGTAATTATCTTTGTATCTTTTATCTGCATTCCATAATGTTGGAAAAGTTCCAGGAGGCAAAGGTAGTTTTACAACAATATCTCCCATTTCATTTGGTTTTGCTAAGGTTTGATCTGGTTTCATGATTTGGACATCATAACCAGGAACTGCTTTACCTGCTGAACCATATTTTGTTTTCATCGTTTCTATACCAGTACAATTAGAACTAATTGCCCAACTAGTTTCTGTTTGCCACCAGTGATCAATTACAGGAACCTTTAATAATTTTTCAGCCCATTTAATAGTATCTGGATCTGCTCTTTCACCAGCTAAAAATAAAGATTTAAATTTACTTAAATCATATTTAGAAAAAAATTTACCTTCAGGGTCTTCTTTTTTAATTGCTCTAAATGCGGTTGGAGCTGTAAAAAGAGATTTGACTTTATAGTCAGAAATTACTTTCCAAAAGGCTCCAGCATCGGGAGTACCAACTGGCTTACCTTCAAATAATACCGTGGTGCATCCTTTGAATAAAGGAGCGTAGACAATATAAGAATGACCAACAATCCAACCAATATCACTTGCCGACCACCAAACATCATCTTCATTAATATTGTAAACATTCTTCATGGTCCATTTTAATGCAACTATATGACCACCAATATCCCTAACTATTCCTTTAGGAACACCCGTTGTACCCGATGTATATAAAATATAAGCAAGTTCATTTGAATTCATCTCCACACAGTCTACTTCTTCAGCGTTAGATAGAGCTTCATCCCAACTTATTTCTTTAGGAGCATTTATTTTTACTTCATTCCCAGATCTTTGAAATAGGATTAACTTTTCTACTTTATGAGAGGCTAATTTTATAGCCTGGTCCACTAAAGGTTTGTATTCAACAGTTCTTCCTGGTTCAAAACCACAGGAAGCCGTAACCAATACCTTTGCTTTACTATCATCAATTCTGCTTGCTAATTCACTTGAGGCAAAACCACCAAATACTACTGAGTGAATTGCTCCAATTCTTCCACAAGCCAACATAGCAATAACGGCCTCTGGGATCATAGGCATATAGATTATGACTCGGTCTCCCTTATTAACCCCTTGGTTTCTTAATGCCCCAGCAAACATTGAAACTTTTTTTTTTAATTCATTATAAGTAAATTGTTTTTTACTATCTGTGATAGGGCTATCATAAATTAAAGCTAATTTTTCACCTCTACCTTCATCAATGTGAAGGTCTAAAGCGTTATAGCAGGTGTTGGTTACTCCATCTTCAAACCATTTGTAAAAAGGTGGATTAGACTTATTTAAAATTTTAGTGGGTTTTTTAAACCAAAAAATATCTTCAGACACCTCTTGCCAAAATTTTTCAGGATTTTTTATAGAATTTTGATAAATTTCATTAAACTTATTATTCATTGTGTTTGATTCTAATTTTTATTTTTTTTGGCTTATTAAATTTTAAATTGTATTAAAATTTAAAAAGTAAGTAAAATCAACACAAATTAGACTAAATTAAACCTTCTAAAAACTTAATTATTTTGATAGATAAACCCTCAACTTGTTGCAAACGTTTGTTTGTTGCTAGTTTATATAAACTAAAAGTTAAAAACTAACTAAAGAGGGAGTTTTTTATGAAAAAACTAAAATTGTTTGCTCTTACAGCTGTAGCCCTAATGGGTGTTTCAGGTGTAGCAAACGCGGAGACGGTGATGTTAGCATCTGATGACTTTGTTGGAATTTCGTTCTGGCTTGTGTCAATGGCATGTCTAGCGGCAACTGTATTTTTCTTTATTGAGAGAAGTTCAGTTCCAGCACAATGGAGAACGTCAATAACTGTTGCAGGACTAGTTACTGGTATTGCATTTATTCACTACATGTACATGAGAGATGTATGGATTACGACTGGTGAGTCACCAACAGTATACAGATATATTGACTGGTTAATTACAGTTCCATTATTGATGTTAGAATTCTATTTTGTTCTAGCAGCAGTAGGTAAAGCAAATTCTGGAGTATTCTGGAGATTGTTATTAGGAACACTAGTAATGTTAATCGGTGGATACTTAGGAGAAGCAGGATATATCAACTCTACACTTGGTTTCGTAATCGGTATGGCTGGTTGGTTCTACATTCTTTATGAAGTATTCTCAGGCGAAGCAGGAAAAATGGCAGCAAAAAGTGGAAACAAAGCTCTTGTTACTGCATTTGGTGCTATGAGAATGATCGTTACAGTTGGTTGGGCTATCTACCCATTAGGTTACATATTTGGTTACCTAACAGGTGGTATGGACGCTAACTCACTAAACGTGATTTACAACGCAGCTGACTTTTTGAACAAGATCGCTTTTGGTCTAATCATTTGGGCAGCAGCAATGTCTCAACCTGGTAGAGCTAAGTAGTTTTACTCGTTAAATAATTAAAAGAAGGGCAGGTATGTTTTTACGTACTTGCCCTTTTTTTTTAT
>ERZ890510.241-NODE-241-length-46293-cov-6.052879_pt1 | contig 46293 bp, 6 predicted proteins | sample MGYA00521265_ERZ890510 | MGnify/ENA primary metagenome ERZ890510 (study PRJEB32303, sample SAMEA104408624) | aquatic metagenome | biome: Brackish water; feature: Chemocline; material: water | place: Baltic Sea | collected 2014-10-26T21:54:00 | depth 110 m ... | reverse complement strand
TTTCCAGGTGCGCCGAGCCCTGATGCCTTCTGGCGGAATCTTTGCGATGGCGTGGAGTCGGTCACATTCTTCTCCGACGAGGAACTCATCGACGCCGGCGTCGATGCCGCGTTGCTTGCGGACCCGCGATACGTGAAGGCCAACGCGATCATTGCGGAGGCTGACCAGTTTGATGCCGACTTCTTCAACTTCACGCCGCGCGAGGCGGAACTGCTCGACCCGCAGCACCGCATCTTCCTCGAATGTTCATGGGAGGCCTTTGAGCGTGCCGGCTGCGATCCGTGGAGGTACTCCGGTCGCATCGGCGTTTTCGCCGGCTGTGGGGCCAACAGCTACATCCTCAATAACATTTACCCCAATCAGGATCTGGTTGAATCGGTCGACCGGTTCCAGCTCCTTCTCGCCAGCGACAAGGACTACCTCGCCACGCGAGTTTCCTACAAGCTGAATCTCAGCGGACCCAGTCTCAATGTGCAGACCGCCTGTTCCACATCACTGGTTGCCATCGCCATCGCCTGCCAGTCGATCGCAGAAGGCCGTTGCGACGTGGCTCTCGCTGGCGGCGTAACGCTCAGCTTCCCGCAAGTCAGGGGGTATCTCCATAGGGAGGGCATGGTCTTCTCCTCCGACGGGCACTGCCGCGCCTTCGATGCCGACGCAGACGGGATGGTGGGCGGCAGTGGTGCCGGCGCCGTCTTGCTGAAGTCGCTCGACGACGCCATGGCCGATGGCGACACGATTCTCGCGGTGGTGAAGGGCAGTGCGATCAACAACGATGGCGCCGAGAAGATCGGCTACACTGCGCCAAGCGAGAACGGTCAAGCGGACGTTATCCAGGCGGCCCTGACGGCGGCCGCCGTGGCGCCGGAAAGCATCGGTTACATCGAGACGCACGGGACCGGGACGTCGTTGGGGGATCCGATCGAAATCGCCGCGCTCGCCCGAGTTCATGCCGGACGTCCCGCCAGATCGTGCGCCATCGGATCGGTGAAGACCAACATGGGACACCTGGACGCAGCAGCGGGAATTGCGGGATTTCTGAAGGCGGTCCTCTGCCTGCGTCACGGAAAGATCCCTCCCAGCCTCCACTTCGGCCGCCCCAACCCGCGGATCGACTTTGACAAAAGCCCCTTTTACGTCACCACCGAACTGACAGCCTGGCGGCGCCCCGACGGATTTCCGCGGCGAGCCGGTGTCAGCGCCTTCGGGATTGGCGGTACCAACGCCCATGTGATCCTGGAGGAAGCGCCGGCGCTGGAGACCACGTCAGATACCCGTCCATGCCTTCCCTATGTCCTGTCCGCCCGCTCTGCCGGGGCTCTGCGAGAGGTCAAAGCGCGGCTGTCGCACCACCTCGTGGAGACCCCGGCCGTGCATCCCGGCGATCTTGCCGCAACTCTGGCTCTGGGCAGACGCGCTTTCGCCGAGCGTTTTTTCACCACCGCCCGCACGACGGGCGAGTTGTTGGCGGTCCTCAAGGATCCAGCCACGGACACGGGACAGTCTGGCAGTTGTCCATCCTCCGAGCGACCCGTCATTTTCATGTTTCCCGGACAGGGCTCGCAATACGTGGACATGGGGCGCGGCTTGTACGAATCCGAGCCGGTATTCCGTGCACACCTCGATCGGTGTGCAGACATTCTCGCGCCTCTCATCGACCAGGATCTTCGCAGGGCTCTCTTCCCCGATGGCGCCGACCACGAGCAGGCCGAAGCGGCCCTGCGCCAGACTCGCCTGACACAACCGGCGCTCTTCGCGGTGGAGTACAGCCTGGCACAATTGTGGATGAGCTGGGGCGTTCGACCTGCCGCGATGATTGGGCACAGCATCGGTGAATACGTCGCCGCTTGCCTGGCCGGCGTCTTCTCATTGGAACAGGCACTGCAGATCGTCAGTGCGCGGGCACGCCTGATGCAGCAACTCCCCGGCGGCTCCATGCTCGCCGTGGCCATGACGGAAGAGGAATTGGCCCCATACCTTGGCAGTGATCTGGATCTTGCGCTGCAGAATGGCCCCAGGGCACTGACCGTTTCGGGCAGCGATCGTGCCATCCAGGCGCTTGCAGGCAGGCTGGCGGCGGAGCAGATCCCGAGCCGACCGCTTCGTACGTCGCACGCATTCCATTCCCGAATGATGGCGCCAATCCTGGAACCGTTCCTGCAAACTCTTTCCAGGATGGACCTGCATGCGGCCAGCATCCCCTTCGTGTCGAACGTCACCGGAGACTGGATCACCGCGGCGCAGGCGGCCGATCCCTCGTACTGGGCCAGACACCTGCGCGAGCCCGTCCGCTTCGGCGACGGACTTTCGGTCCTGCTGAAAGGGGCTGAATACGCCCTGCTTGAGGTTGGGCCGGGCAAGACGCTCAATGCCTTCGCCCGGGCCAACCCGGCGCGCGAAGCGGAGCAGCCGATCCTGCCGTCGCTGGTTCCCGGCGAGGGCAATGAGACAGACCAGCAGTTCCTGCTGGACACGCTCGGGCGCCTGTGGCTTGCGGGTGTTGCCGTCGATTGGGACGGATTTTTTGCGCGTGAACGCCGACGTCGGATCCCCCTGCCCACCTATCCCTTCCAGAGAAACCGCTACTGGATCGACCCGCCCTCCTCGTCGGCAGGCAGCCGACTCGGTCTCGGGCGCGATCCTCTGAACCAGTGGTTTTGGTGTCCTACCTGGAAGCAGCTGCGACACAGCGCATCTGGCGACCTGGCGCAAACTTGCTGGCTGCTGTTGCTGGACGAGATGGGACTGGGTGAACAGATCGCCAAGAGACTCCGGTCGACCGGAGCCCGTGTCGTTACGGTCGCCATCAGCGACCACTTTCAGCAACTCGACACGACCCACTTTGCCATGCAGCCGGGGGCACCCGCCGGTTATGTGGATCTGCTTGTGGCGCTTCGGGAGCAAGGCTTTTCGCCCTCCGATATCCTGCACCTGTGGTCTCTCGAAACCCGAGATCCTCACTCCCTGCCCCCGGATATGGGAGCGGTCCTGAACCGGGGGTTCTACAGCCTGCTTTCCCTGGCACAGGCACTGGGCGCTGAAACGCCGAGGGCGACGCCGCGGATCCACAATACGACGTCAAACATCTTCAGCGTTCTCGGTGAGACGCCCGCCGCGGCCATGTGGGCGACGGTTCTGGGCCCCGTGGCAGTCATTCCCAAGGAATATGCCGGATTCAAGTGCAGGAATATTGACCTGGACGTACCACGAGCGGAGGCACTCACGGACGAGGCATTGATCGAAGCACTGTGGCAGGAGTGCAGCTGCGATGCCGACACGTCGGTCGCGCTCCGCCACGGGTATCGGTGGGCCCGCGTCTTCGATCGGGTCGACCTTCCCACGACCCCCCAGACACCCGGACGCATCCGGCAGGGCGCAACCTATCTGGTGACTGGTGGCCTGGGGGGCATCGGCTTTGTCCTGTCCCGCTATCTGGCCCAGACGGCCCGGGCGAATCTGGTCCTTGTGGGCAGAACCGACCTGTCCACCAGCGAAGATGCCGACCCGGCAACGGACTCACACCGGCGGAAACTTGCACGACTCCAGCAACTGCGCTCTTGTGGAACACGCGTCGACTACTACGCCGCGGATGTCGCCGATCTGGAGCAGATGGAGACTGTGATCCGCAAGGCGGAAGAGGCCCACGGCAAGATCCGGGGCGTGGTTCACGCCGCAGGAGTGGCGGGGGGTGGCGTCATCCAGAACAGAGACCGCCAGCAATGCGACGGCGTCCTGGAACCCAAGGTGAAAGGCACGCTCGTCCTCGAGGAGATCTTCCGGGCGCGGGCGATCGATTTTCTGCTTCTCTGCTCCTCTACCAGCGCCGTGCTGGGGGAATTCGGCCAGGCAGACTACGCGGCAGCGAATATATTCCTGGACTCCTTCGCCCGCCGCAACGCAACGGCCGAACCGTGGATCCGCTCCGTCAACTGGGATACCTGGAAAGAAATCGGCATGGCCGCTGAAACCGAAGTGCCCGCAACGCTGGCGGGGATGAGAAACCAGATCCTCGACACCGGTATCACCAGCGCAGAGGGCATCGAGGTTTTCGAACAGATCCTGGCTTTGAATCTTCCTCAGGTCGTCGTATCGACCCGAGATTTCCACTCGCGCCTGGAATGGGAACGGGAATTCTCACCCGATGTCGTCGCCATCACGGGCCGGGTCGGTTCCCTGCATGAACGCCCCGTCCTGGCCACCGAATTCAAAGACCCCGAGACGGCGACGGAAAGGGCCGTTGCCGGAATATGGGAGAACTCTCTCGGCATCCGCCGCATCGGTTCCGACGACGACTTCTTTCAGCTGGGTGGGCACTCGCTGCTGGCGACGCAGGTCATCTCGCGGGTCCGCGAGCAATTGGGTGTCGACCTGCCGATGCCGAGTTTCTTCAATCACCCAACCCTCCGCGAGATGGCGGACAACATCGACACGATCCGCTGGGCGTCTCGGCAGGAAGCCACGCCCCCCAACGCAGGTGAACAACGAGAGAAGTTTGAAATTTGACGAACGACACGAAGAGCAGGCCCATCGACGAGTTTCTCTCCAGCCTCCGCCGGCTCGACGTGGCCATCGAGGTCCGTGGCGACCGACTCGTCGTCGACGCGCCCGAGGGCACCGTGACGGCGGCCGTACGCGAACAGATTGCGGCGCGCAAAGGTGAGATCCTTGAGTTTCTCCGCCAGGCTGGCGCCACGGCCTCTGAGAGCATCACGGCGACGTCTGATGACGGACCACCCCCCCTGTCCTTCGCTCAGCAGCGGATGTGGTTCCTCGATCAGTTGGAGAGTCGGTCTGCCGTATTTAATTCTCCTGTACAGATCCGTTTCCGTGGGCCGCTGAACGTCGAAGCCCTGGATAAGAGCATCGCCGAGATCCTGCGGCGTCACCAGGTGCTGCGTACGAACTTTCCCATTCGTGCGGGCAAGCCCGTAGCGATCGTGCGCCCAGGCGGTCCCTCCGGCCTCGAATTGATCGACTGCTCCTCTTGGGACAAGGCCGAAAAGGAGCGCTTCCTCCACGACCGGATACAGGCGGAGGCGACGGCGCCCTTTGACCTGGCCGCCGATGCTCTGGTGCGCGTCGTGCTCCTGCGCCTCGATCGGGCGGACCACGTTCTACTGCTGACCACTCACCACATCGTGTCCGACGGCTGGTCCATCGGCATTCTGCTCCACGAAATGTCCGATCTCTACAGGGCCCTTGACCAGGGAACGCCCCAACTGTTGCCTGAGCCCGAAATCCAGTATGCGGACTTTTCCCGCTGGCAACACAAAACGATCGCCGGAGAGAAGCTGGAGCGCGATCTCGCCTACTGGCGGAGCGTCCTGCAAGGGGCACCGGATCTGTTCACACTGCCGGCGGACAGACCCAGGCCTGCATTCTACCGTTACGAGGGAGCCAAGGTCCCGCTTGCCGTCGGACGGCAACTGACTGCGCAGCTGAGGGCACTCGGCGAGGGGGAGAATGCGACCCTGTTCATGACGCTGTTGGCTGCGTATGCCGCTCTGCTTTCAAGGATCAACGGTCTCAAGGATATCGTGGTTGGCTATCCGATCGCGGGACGAAGACGGCAAGAGATCGAGTCCGTCGTCGGGTGTTTCGTCAACACCTTGGTACTTCGCAGCGACCTGTCGGAGAATCCGACGTTTCGCCGACTCGTGGCTCAGGTCCGCGCCAGTTCCGCTGAGGCTTATGAGCACCAGGACCTGCCCTTCGAAAAGCTTGTGGACGAGCTGCAGCCCGAGCGCAGCCTCGCTCACAACCCGCTCTTCCAGGTCGCGTTCCTCTTCCAGAACGTACCGATTGCGCCGCCGGATTTTCCCGGGATGGAGATACTCCCGCGTGATGACCGGCAGTTCACTCCCGGGGCGACTTTTGATTTGACCCTCGTCATGGAGGAGACGAAGGAAGGCGGCCTGCGAGGCGATCTGGAGTACAATCGGACCCTCTACGACCCCGAGACGATCGAACGGATCGTCGCCATGTACACGACTTTCCTTGCGGCGGCTGTCCGGGATCCGAGCAGGCCGGTTCTGGACCTGGAGATCCTCGAGCCGTCCACGCGGGATTGCCTCCTCATCGCGCGCAATGACACGCGTGTCGATTACCCGAGATCGGTCACCGTGACGCGTCTCTTTGAACGCCAGGTTGAGCAGACCCCGGATGACGTCGCGATCGTCTATGAAGGCAGTACGGCGACGTACCGCGAGCTCAACGGCCGCGCCAACCGCATGGGGCGGCTGCTGCAGTCCCACGGCGTCGGCCGAGGAGCCATCGTAGGGGTCATGCTCGAGCGCTCCATCGACCTGCTCGTCGGTCTGCTGGGCATCATGAAGGCCGGCGCCGCCTATCTCCCCATCGACGCCTCCTATCCGGACGGTCGCATCGGTCAAATCCTGGCAGGCAGCCGCCTGGATCTGCTGCTGACCCGTGCCGATGCACTCGGCCGCCGCCCCGGTCTGGCCGCATACCAGGGGCGCATGCTGGACGTCTCCGACGGCGCCGCCCTGGCTGGCGCGACGGATAACCTGGATTGTGCCATCGAGACTTCAGACCCGGCCTATGTGATCTATACATCCGGCTCCACGGGCGAGCCGAAGGGCGTCATCGTGGAACACGGTGGGCTGACCAATTATGTCTGGTGGGCGAAGAAATACGTCGCCGGGAAGAGGATGGATTTCCCGCTCTACACCTCGGTCTCCTTCGATCTGACCGTTACCTCCCTGTTCACGCCGCTGATCTCGGGTGGCCGGATCATCGTCTACGGCGAGCAGGACGAGAACCGGGTGCCGACGATCCTGCAGGTCTTTCAGGACAAGACTGCGGACATCGTGAAGCTCACACCAGCCCACCTGGCACTCATCAAGGACCTCGATTTGAAGGACTCGAGGGTGAGAAAACTGATCGTGGGAGGCGAGGATCTGAAGACCGATCTCGCTCGCAGGATCCACGAGGCCTTCGGCGGCAACATCGAGATCTACAATGAGTACGGCCCGACGGAGGCGACGGTAGGCTGCATGATTCACCGCTACGACCCGGCAATGGATACGGCCGCCTCCGTGCCGATCGGCGTGCCTGCGGACAATGCGCGGATCTACCTGTTGGACGACAACCACATTCCGGTTCCGCCGGGGGCCGTTGGCGAGATGTATATCTCCGGTGACGGCGTCGCCAGGGGCTACCTCCACCGGCAGGACCTGACTCAGGAGCGTTTCTCGCCGGACCCCTTTGTGCCCGGAGCCCGCATGTACCGCACCGGAGATCTGGCACGATGGCGCAACGAAGGCGTCATGGAGTACTGTGGCCGTGTCGATCGGCAGGTGAAGATCCGCGGTGTTCGAGTCGAACTGGGGGAGATCGAAGCCCAGCTCAGCGCCCACGACAGCGTGCGCGAATGCGTCGTGGATGTCGTCCAGATGAGCACCACCCATGACGATTCACGTGACCTCGACCACTGCGTGCAGTGTGGACTCGCTTCCAACTATCCCGGAACGACCTTCGACGAGCGCGGGCACTGCAACCAGTGCCGAGCCTACGAGCAGTACCGGCACAAGGTGGCTCCTTACTTCACGGCCATGGGCGAACTCGAGTCGATCCTCCGCGGCGCCCGCGAGAGTTCGACGGGAAAATACGACTGCATCGTGTTGTTCAGCGGCGGCAAGGACAGCACCTATGCCTTGGCCAGACTCGTCGACATGGACCTGAGGATTCTCGCCTACACTCTGGACAACGGATACATATCCGAGCAGGCGAAGGACAACATCAGCCGCGTCGTCGAGGCTCTCGGTGTCGACCACGTCTTCGGCACAACGCCTCACATGAATGCGATCTTTGCCGACAGCCTGACAAGACACAGCAATGTGTGCAATGGCTGTTTCAAGACTCTTTACACCCTCAGCATGAACCTCGCTCGCAGTGAGGGCATTCCGTGCATCGTTACCGGCCTGAGTCGCGGACAGCAGTTCGAGACGAGACTGTCAAACTTCTACCGGTCCGACGATTTTCGTGCCGAGACGGTCGACCGGTTCATCAAGGAAGCCCGCAAGGTCTATCACCGGCTCGACGACGAGGTGTCACGACGGCTCGACGTGACGGCCTTCAAGGACGACCAGACCTTCGAGACGGTCCGGATCCTCGACTTCTATCGCTACTGTGATGTCGACCTGGATGAAGTCTACGCCTATCTGGACAGCAAGCTTCCGTGGGTGAGACCATCCGACACCGGACGCTCTACCAACTGCAGGATCAACGATGTCGGGATCTACATCCACCAGAAGGAACGCCGTTACCATAACTATGCCATGCCCTATGCCTGGGACGTCCGCATGGGACACAAAAAACGCGACGCCGCCCTCGAGGAACTCGATGACAGGATCGATGTCGACGAAGTCCGGCGCATGCTGGCCGAAATCGGTTACGACGAAAATGGCAAGGATCAGAAGCGATCCGAACCCGTCCTGGCTGCCTACTACGTAGCGGACACAGCGGTGGAGAGCGAGGACCTGCGAGCGCACCTTGCGGCGCGCCTCTCCGAGGCCATGGTCCCGACCTTTTACGTGCCGATCGACGAACTCCCCCTCACCCGAAACGGCAAAGTCGACCGCAGCGCTCTCGCCGCACTGCGGCTGGCGCGGGAGAGCGTCGACCTGGAATACGTGGCTCCCCGAACAACGGTCGAGCAGCGGCTGGTGTCGATCTGGTCTCAGCTGCTGGGTCTGGATCGTATCGGAATCCACGACAACTTCTTTCGACTGGGGGGCCATTCCCTGCTGGCTGCCCAGGCAATTGGCCGTATCGCCGAGGATCTGCATGTGGAACTGCCCGTAGGCATTCTGTTTGACAAGGCCACGGTCGAGGAGTTGGCGTTGGCCGTCGAGCGCCAGGCTGGACTCGGAGTCAACGAGGAGGATGACGATCTGGAGGACATTCTGTCCGAAGTCGAGACCATGACGGAAGAAGAAGCCAGAGACCAGCTCCATCGTCGACAACTCCGGGACCTGCGTCGGTAAATCGAGACATGTCGAGTTCTACAGAACCGGATTTCGACGGCGCCCTCGGGGCCCCGGACCTGACCCCCGAGCTCCACGCCCGACTCGAGCGACTTTCGCCTGAAAAGAGGCAGCTGGCAATCAGCAGGTTGCTGGCGAGATCGGGGCGCGGCCAGGGCTCCCGGGCGCGTGCCGAGGACGGCCTGGTTCCCGTCGCTCGCGACCGCGATCTACCCCTTTCCTTCGCACAGGAGAGGCTGTGGGTGCTCCACGAAATGGATCGAAGTGACGCGGCCTACAATATCCCCGCGGCACTCATCCTCACCGGCAATCTTCGGCTCGAGGCGTTGAAGCAGGCCCTCGACGAAATCGTCGGGCGTCATGAAACGCTGCGCACAACGTTCGACGTCTCTGAGGGGGTTCCGGTGCAGCAGATCGGGACCGAGCGGGCTTTGGATCTGCCGCTCGAGGACCTTAGTCATCTGCCGGAACCCAAGTTGGACGAGGCCCGCCGCAGAGCTGCCAGAGAATTCGACGAGCCCTTCGACCTGCGAACCGGTCCCGTCATCCGCGGTCGGGTGCTCCGGCTCGATCCGGATCGCCATGTTCTGCTCCTGACAATTCATCATATCGTCGCCGACGGCTGGTCGATGGCGATCATCGTCAGAGAACTGGAAGAGCTGTATAGAACGCTGACCTCGGCAGCCCCGCTGCCGCTGCGGGAACGTTCGCTCCAGTATGCGGATTACGCCTGGTGGCAGCGGCAGACCGCAGAGGAGGGCGGCCTCGAGCCCGAGCTCTCCTACTGGGTCAGGCAACTGGAACACGCACCGGCGGTCCTCGACCTGCCCGCCGATCATCACCGGCCGCCCGTCCGATCTTCGCGTGGCGCTACGGTGCCCTTCGAAATCAGCCCAGCTCTTTCGGCCCAACTGCGCGACCTGGCTCGAAGGGCCGAGTCGACTCGTTTCATGGTCCTGCTGGCAGCCTTTTCCGCCTTTCTGTACCGGATCAGCGGGCAGGACGATATCGTCATCGGCTCACCGGTTGCGGGCCGCACGCGGCGAGAGCTCGAACCGTTGGTCGGGTTCTTCGTCAACACCCTGCCGTTACGCTGCCAGCTCTCCGGGAATCCTACGTTTCGGGAGTTCCTGGCTCGCGTGAAGCGCACCCTGGCCGATGCCTATGCGCACCAACACCTGCCCTTTGAGAAGCTGGTCGAGAAACTGAATCCGGACCGGAATCCGAGCCACACGCCGATCTTCCAGGTCGTCTTCGGCTACCAGGAGGATCCGCCCGCAGCGATCGATCTCCCGGGTCTCCACGTCACCCCTCTCGAGATGGACGGCGTCACTTCGAAACATGATCTGACACTGCTGATCGAGAACAGAAACGATACGCTGAGCGGACTTCTCGAATACAGCAGCGACCTGTTCCGGCCCGCAACCGCCCGCCGCTACTGCGACTGCTTCCAGCAGATGCTTCATGCCATCGCCGAGTCTCCCGATGCCCGGCTGGACGAGCTCCGGCTGCTGGCGAAAGAGGATGAAAGCGCGATCTCTCGGTGGAGCGGGAGATCGATTCCCTATCCAAGGGAGCGCTCCATCCACAGCCTCTTTGAGGAGCAAGCGGCGCAGCATCCTGATGCGCTCGCGTTGGTCTCCGATGCGCAATCTTTGACCTACCGCCAGTTGAACGATCGGGCCAATCGGATCGCCCACATCCTGCGTGCCCGTGGTGTGACCCCGGGCATGCCCGTCGGGATCTGCCTTCGACGCTGCTTCGACCTGATCGCAGCAATTCTCGCGATTCTCAAATCGGGCGGCGCCTATGTGCCACTCGACCCGGAGTATCCCCGTGAGCGCCTCCAATTCATGTTGGACGACGCGGAGATTGGCCTCGTGGTGACGGATTCCGAGACGCGTCCGCGGGTCGCAGAGGCCGCCTCCGATGGGCAGGTTGAGATCTTGTGCGACAGCTTGGACGCATGCGTCGATGGCGCTGCCCATCCCGAACTTCATACGCCGGCCGATCAGGTCGCCTACATCATGTATACCTCGGGCTCGACAGGATCGCCCAAGGGCGCCCAGATTCCGCACCGTGCAGTCGTTCGCCTGGTACGAGAGACCGACTTCATGGCGTTCTCCGAAACGGAGGTCTTTCTTCAGTTTGCTCCCGTGACCTTCGATGCGTCGACACTGGAGATCTGGGGACCTCTGCTCAACGGCGGCACGCTCGTCATGCCGCCACCACAAGCCTTGTCCCTGGACCAGCTGGGAGAACAGATCAGGAGCCACGGGGTCACAACCCTCTGGCTCACGTCCGGTCTGTTCAACCTGATGGTGGACGAGCGCATCGACGACTTGCGGGGACTCCGCCAGTTGCTGGCGGGCGGCGACGTGCTCTCGGTGCCGCACGTGCAGAAGGCGCTGGAGGCCTTGCCCGAGACCCGCCTGATCAACGGCTACGGCCCCACGGAAAACACGACCTTCACCTGCTGTTTTACCATCCCTCGGGAAGACTGGACAGATCGCTCGATTCCCATCGGGCGTCCGATCGCCAACACCCGCGTCTTCATCGTCGACCGGAATCTGCGGTTGGTTCCCCCAGGCGTTACCGGTGAACTCCTGGTCGGCGGCGACGGACTGTTTCTCGGGTACAAAAATCAACCGGAGCTGAATCGGCAGAAACTGATTCGCAACCCCTTTTCGAGCCGAGCCGACGATCCTCTGTACCGGACGGGCGACCTGGTCCGTCATCTGGAAGATGGCAGCATCGAATTCATCGGAAGATTGGATGACCAGGTGAAGATCCGGGGCTTCCGCATCGAGCCCGGAGAGGTCGAAGCGGTGCTGGTGCAGCATCCGGGCCTGCGTGCGTGCGTCGTTGTCGCTCGTCAGGATTTCGGCCAGAAGGAGCTGGCCGCCTACGTCGTCAGAGGACAGGACACCGACCGTCCACGGCCGACGGACGCCGAGTTGGTCGAAGCACTGCGGATATACATCGACCAGAAACTTCCGGCGCACCTGACACCCGCCTCCCTGACCATCCTCGACGCGCTGCCTCTGAGTGCAAACGGCAAGGTGGACCGCGCCAGACTTCCCGTGCCCTCAACGTCGGCCCTACAGACGCCGCCGGCGGCACCGGCAAGCGACACGGAACAGAAGCTGTGGGAGTTGTGGCGGGAGGTGCTCGGCCGCGATGCGGGCAGCACGGCCGACAGCTTTTTCGACATCGGTGGAAATTCGCTGCTGGCGACGCAGGTCATCTCTCGGATCCGGCGGCAGTACGGACTCGACCTGCCGATCCACGATCTGTTCCGCTACTCGACGATCCGGGATCTGAGTGCGCGCATCGATCAACTCCATGGTCAGAAGAGGGAGACCTCACAAGGTGAGATCGCCGCCATTCAGCGGCAGCCAGGACAGGCGGACGAACTCTCCTTCGCCCAGGAGCGGCTCTGGTTCCTCGATCGCCTCGAGCCCGACAATCCGTACTACAATATCGCCTTCGCCCACCGCATCACCGGACCCCTGGATGTAGCCGCCCTGGAGCGGAGTTTGACCGCTGTGGTGGCCAGGCACGAGGCCCTGCGAGTCTCCTTCGAAGAGGTGGATGGACGGGCTCTGGCACATCTTGACGACGGGATCGAGATCCAGATTCCCGTCGCCGACCTGCGTCACGTCGATGACCTGGAAGGGGAACTCATCCGCAGGGCCCACGCGGAGGCGCGTATCGTCTTCGATCTCACCAAGGCCCCCCTGCTGCGGGCCCGATTGCTTGTCACCGGCACCGAGGAGTACGTCCTTCTCGTCACGATGCACCACATCGTTTCGGACGGCTGGTCGCTGGGTGTGCTCGTGCGCGAACTGGTCGCCCACTACAGGCACTTCACGACGGGCGAACCGGCGCTGCTGGCCCAGCTGCCGATTCAATATGCCGACTTCTCGAGATGGCAGAAGAAGTGGTTCGAAGGCGACCCGGCGGGCAACCAACTGTCCTACTGGCGACGGCAACTGAGTGGCTTCCCGACGGAGTTGAAACTTCCCACCGATCGATCCCGGCCCCCATCCCAGTCCTTCCGCGGAAGCTCCTTCCGTTTCGAGGTGGACGCGAACACGACACAGCGCCTCACCCAGCTTTGCCGGCGCCTGGACGCGACGATGTTCATGGTGCTGCAAGCAGCCTTCAACCTCCTGCTCTATCGCTACACGGCGCAGGAGGACATCATCGTCGGTTCCCCCGTGGCCAATCGCAATCGCGACGAACTGGAACCACTCATCGGATTCTTCGTCAATACGCTGGCCCTGCGGACCGATCTCTCGGGGAATCCGTCCTTCGGCGAGCTCGTTGGACGCGTCCGGAAGGCCTGCCTCGATGCCTTCGCCAACCAGGACTACCCCTTTGAAAAGATCGTTGACGATCTGCAGCCGGAACGTGACCTGAGTCGTAACCCCCTCTTTCAGGTCATGTTCGCTCTGCAGAACGCGCCCGAAGACAGACTTGAGATTCCAGATCTCTCCTTTTCGGTACTGGATCTTCAACGCACGACAGCACAATTTGATATTGTGCTGGATATGTGGGAGACTGAGGGGGGGCTGCTCGGGGTGTTCGAGTTCAGCACCGATCTGTTTGACGAATCCACCATAAAATGCATGGCAGAGCATCTTACGACGCTCCTGCGGGGAGTTGCCGAGGACGACTCACAACGGCTTGCCGATTTCCCACTGCTCGACGCCAGCGCAGAGCGCCGATTGCTGGTGGAGTTTTCCGGACCCCGCCGGTCGTACCCGGTGGAGCGCCCACTCCACGCCTTGTTCGAGCAGATCGCCCGGGATCATCCGGATCGTACGGCGGCCGTCCACGGCGGCAACAGCCTCCGCTACGCCGACTTGAATGTCAGGGCAAATCGGATCGCCTGGTCATTGCGCGCCAGCAATCTGCAACCGAATCAATTCGTCGCGATCCTCGAACCCCGGAACATCGACTTTCTCGCATCCATGCTCGGCGTTCTCAAAGCGGGTGGGGCCTTCCTGCCGATCGACGCGCAGTATCCGGCGGACCGGATCCGTTACATGCTTCAGGACAGCCAGGTAGCCCACTTGATCACGACCTCGGGGCTCCTCCAGGAGCACGAACTGGCGATGCGCGAAGAAAAAATCCCGCACATCGTGCTACTGGATGACGAGTCCATGTGCGCATGGCCCTCGCAGAATCCGGACCAGGTCAACACGAGCGGCGACCTTGCATACATGATCTACACGTCCGGCTCGACGGGCAAACCGAAGGGGGCGATGGTTCGTCACGATGGTGCGGTGAACCACATTTTCGGTGAGTTCGAGCTTCTGGGATTCGAACCCGACACGGCATTTCTGCAGAGCGCTCCGGCGTCGTCGGATATTTCGATCTGGCAGTTCCTCGGCCCGGTCCTCAAGGGGGCACGAACGGTGGTGGCCGATTTCGAAACCGTCTGCGACCCGGCCCGGCTCTTCGACCTGATCAAGCGGGAGGGCATCACGTTGATCGAGCTCGTCCCGGTTCTGTTGCAGGGCCTGCTGGAGCACGCCAGAGGAATGAGGGCCGACGAGCGCTCCTTGCCGCATCTGCAGTGCGCCATGGTGACGGGAGAGGCCGTCACGGTCTCTCTCGTCAACCTGTGGCTGGATACCTATCCCGGCATCCGCCTGGTGAATGCATATGGCCCCACCGAAGCCTCCGACGATACGTGCCAGTTCGTCGTCGTCGACAAACTTCCCGCCGACGGGCGCAGCGTTCCAATCGGGAAGCCGATTCCGAATATGAACCACTACGTTGTCGATTCGCACCTCAACCTCGTGCCAATCGGCGTGCCCGGGGAGATCTGTGTATCCGGCATCGGGGTGGGGGAGGGCTACTGGAACGACGAAGAGCGGACCCGGGAATGTTTCGTACCCAACCCCCACGTTCCCGCTGGTGCGGATGCGGCCACCCACAAGGTTCTGTACCGTACGGGCGACCGTGGATTCTGGCGAGCCGACGGCAATCTCGAATATGTCGAGCGTCTGGACACGCAGGTCAAAGTGAGAGGCTTCCGGATCGAACTGGGCGAGATTGAGTCGCTGCTGGCCGATCATCCTGCGGTGCGCGAGACGGCTGTTTGCGTTCATGAGGACGAGGATGGTGACAGGCGGTTGGCCGCCTATTTCGTGCCCAACCTGTCGTCGACACAGACACGCGAGGCGCTTGCCGCTCTGCGCAACGAACAGGTCCAACTGTGGCAGGAGCTGCACGAAAACAGTTACCAGAACACCGTCACAGATGGCGACCCGACGTTCAACACGATCGGCTGGGACAGCAATTACACGGGCGCACCCTTGCCTGTTCAGGACATGAGAGAGTATGTCGACTACACCGTCGAGCGCGTCCGGTCGCTGCGGCCGGGACGGGTTCTGGAAGTCGGATGTGGCACCGGTCTCGTCATGTTTCCGCTCTTGCCGCACTGCAGATCCTACACGGGGATGGATCTTTCAAGGGTGGCCATCGACCAGTTGATTGGACTTCGGGCCAGGTCGGATCTCCAGGAAGCGGTACCCGGGCTGGCAGAGGCGGAACTCCAGCAGCGGCCGGCTCACGACCTGTCCGGATTCGCCCCGGCCGCCTTCGACACGGTGATCCTGCCATCCGTGGTGCAGTATTTTCCCGGCATCCAGTACTTCACCCAGGTTCTGGGTGCGCTGCTGCCGGTCCTGCACCAGGGCGGTGCCATCTTCGTCGGTGACGTTCGCAGCGCTTGCCTGCTCGAGGTCTTCCACGCCTCGGTGCAGCTCTACAAGGCTGGCAACGACCAGGCCACGGCAGATCTGTTGCGGCGCACACAGCAGAGGGTGGAAGCCGAACAGGAGATGTCGATCGACCCCGGGTTTTTCCTTTCGCTGAAGGACCGCTTTGCCCGCATAAGCCATGTGGAGATCCTGCCCAAACGCGGCAAGAGTCTCAATGAGATGACCCGGTTCCGCTACGATGTCCTGATCCATCTCGATGGATCGCCTGCGCAAGTCCCGAAGACCTTGTGGCAGGACTGGGAACAGCATCCATACAGCGCCGAAGGGATTGCGGCGGTTCTTCGGGCGGAGCGCCCACCTCTGCTGGCCGTGCGCAATATCTGCAACGCACGGGTCGCGTCGGATGTGCGGGCCCTGGCCCTGATGCGCAGCCATCTCGTGTATCCGGACAAGGCCGCTTTGATCGACGCGGCGGGGGATTCGGCCGTGGCGGGTCTGGATCCGGAGGATCTGTGGTCGATCTCACGAGATCTACCCTATCAGGTGCAACTCAGCATGGCGGGAGCGGATGAAGATGGCAGACTGGACGCCCTCTTCGTCCGCACCGAGACGGGGGTAGCGACGCCCGTATACTCCATGCCCGGTCCGGCGGAGATCAGACCCGACAGTCACTGGGCCAACAATCCTCTGCAGCAGAGGCTGGCCCAGAGGATCATTCCCCAGCTGCGCGAGCTCCTGCGCACAAAGGTGCCGGCGTACATGGTCCCGTCGGATTTCGTCCTGCTCTCGAGGATGCCCCTGACGCCGGCGGGGAAAATCGACCGCACCGCGCTTCCTGAGCCCGCCGGGGCGCAACAGGCCAAGGCGGACGGCCACCGCGCGCCCCGAACGGCTACGGAGCGCAGGTTGGCTGAAATCTGGACGCTCGTGCTGGACATCGAAACACCCGACATCGGCGCCAACTTCTTCGACCTGGGAGGGCACAGTCTGAAGGCCACTCAAGTCGCCAGCCGGATCCACCGGGAATTCGGCGTGGAGATCCCCCTGCGTGACCTCTTCAGTCTGCCGACCATCGAGCAACTGGCGACGCATGTGGAAGGACTGGATGCCACGACCTACAAGCCGATTGCGTCCGCCGCGCCCGCAGACCACTACCCGCTCTCCCATGCCCAGCGTCGGCTGTGGATCCTGGCGCAACTCGAGGCGACCTCGAGTGCCTACAACATGCCCGTCTCACTGCTGCTGGAAGGCTCCCTCGACCGCGTGGCACTCGGCCAGGCGTTGCAGGAATTGGCCCAACGGCACGAGTCCCTGCGCACTCGGTTCGTCATCGTCGACGACGACCCCAGGCAGACCATCGACGAGCACCTGCACCTAGGTCCCGAATTTGTCGACCTGACCTCTGTGGAGGATCCGGACGCTCAGGCACGGGAGCTGGCACATTTGCACGCGCGTGAACCCTTCGATCTGGCGCGGGGGCCGCTCGTACGCATGTCGATCCTGAAGCTGGCCGAGGGGCGCCACGTGCTCCTGTTCAACATGCATCACATCATCGCTGACGACTGGAGCATGGGTGTGCTCGTGCGGGAAGTCGGCGTGCTCTACGACGCGTTCCGGCGGGGCCTGCGTCCGGCGCTGCGAGATCTTCGCGTTCAATACAAGGATTATGCCGTCTGGCAGAATCAGCGTCTGGCCACCGGCCAGGACGAACCTGCACGGACCTTCTGGCTTTCCCAATTCTCCGTCCCTGCGGCGGTCCTGAATCTGCCAACCGACGAACCACGGCCGCCGGTCAAGACCTATCGCGGGCGGTCCGTGACTCACATGCTGGATGCTGAGACTGCCGACGGGCTGCGCGCCTTCAACAGGGAGCACGGGGCGAGCCTGTTCATGACGCTCATCACCTGCGTCAACGTGCTCCTCTACCGCTACACCGGTGAGCAGGATATCACGATCGGGCTGCCGACAGCCGGGCGCGCGCATGTGGACCTGGAAGAGCTGATCGGATTCTTCATCAATACGCTGCCCTTCCGCATGCACGTCGAACCAGAGAGCACTTTGCTGGAGCTGGTCTCCCGGGCCTCGGAGCAAGTGACGGCGTGCCTCGAGCAGCAGATGTATCCGGCGGATCGCCTGATCGACGAGTTGAATCTGCGGCGCGACATGAGTCGCTCCCCGCTCTACGATGTGACGGTCACACTGCAGAATGTCGAGTCATACGAACTCTCTCTGCCAGAGATCGTGCTGTCGCCCTTCGTCGATGACTACGACATGAGCAAGTTCGATCTCAGCTTCAATTTCCAGGAAGTCGGATCCGGCCTGCGACTCGATATCACCTACAACTCGGATCTGTTTCTGCAGGAGCGTGTGGACAGGATCACGCGACATTTCGCGCAGGTCGTCAAGGGCCTGCTGCAGAACTCGACACAGCGTATCGCCGAGATCGACATCCTCCCGCCGGCCGAAAGAGCGCAGGTACTGGGGTGGCGCAATGCCGCCGTCGACATGTCCGGGGCACCGGAGTCGCTCACAGCATGGTTCGAACGGCAGGCCAGCCAGACCCCCGACCACACGGCCCTTGTTGAGGCCGTCGAATCCGCGCAACAGCCGCCGCTCACATATCGGGAGCTGAACGAGCAGTCGAATCAGCTGGCGCGGTGCCTCATCGGGCAGGGCATACAGTCCGGAGACCTGGTCGGACTCTATCTGGAGCGCTCGATGGAGGTCGTGGTTTCGATCCTCGCAATCCTGAAGGCCGGGGCGGCCTACGTACCGCTCGATCCGATGTATCCGGACGAACGCGTCGCGTTCATGATCCGGGATGCACAGATCGGCCATATCGTCACCGGCGCCGGCCGGGCAGAACGGCTCGGCCTGGGGGCATCGGTGCAGGTCGTCGACCTTGATCTTGATGCAGCTTCGATCCGGGAATGCGCCTCGGGCAACCTCGGATGCGGGTCAGGGGCACACGATCCTGCCTACGTCATCTACACATCGGGATCCACAGGACAGCCCAAGGGGGTGATCGTCACGCACGCGAACGTAACACGGCTCTTCCGTTCGACGGAGAACTGGTTTGCCTTCGACGAGACCGACACGTGGACGCTCTTCCATTCCTATTCGTTCGACTTCTCGGTGTGGGAAATCTGGGGAGCTCTGCTCTATGGGGGACGGTTGGTCGTCCTGCCGCAGCAGTTGAGCCGCTCCCCGGTGGACTTGCTCGAGCTACTCGAGCGCAACAAGGTGACGGTCCTCAACCAGACGCCCTCGGCCTTCCAGCAGTTGATCGCCGCCGATGTCGACGCAGAATCCAGGCACACCCTCGCGCTGCGCTACGTCATCTTCGGGGGCGAAGCGCTCGATTATGAACGCCTGCGTCCGTGGTTCGAACACCGCGGCGACACCAGTCCGACGTTGGTCAATATGTATGGCATCACGGAGACCACGGTCCATGTGACGTATCGACCGATCCGCCTCCGTGACCTCGATCGGAGCGGGAGTCTCATTGGTGCACCGCTCCCCGATCTTCGCCTCTACATCGTCGACCCCTTCGGCAATCCCTCCCCCCTTGGCGTCCCGGGGGAAATCTGGGTCGCAGGCAAAGGCGTAGCTCAGGGCTATCTTCGCCGGGAAGAATTGACGCAGGAGAAATTCGCTGTCGATCCGTTCTTCGCCGCTGGCCAGCAGCGGCTCTACCGTTCCGGTGACCTGGCGCGGTTTCTCCCCGACGGCGACATCGAGTACCTGGGACGGATCGACTCCCAGGTCCAGATCCGCGGCTTTCGTGTCGAACTGGGTGAGATCGAAACACGTCTCGCTGCGCATTCTTCCGTCCGTGCGGCGGTTGTCGTGGCCGACGAGCGTGGAACGGACTCCCGGCTCCTGGCCTACTGCCTGGCTGTGACGCAACAACCGGCAGTCGCCGGCGACCTGCGCCGTTTCCTGGCTGCCAGTCTGCCGGAGTACATGATCCCATCGCACTTTGTCTTTCTCGATGCGTTTCCCCTCACCATCAACGGCAAGCTCGACCGCCGCAGTCTGCCTGCCCCCGAAGATCTCGACGATCCCGCCGACAACTATGTGGCAGCTGCCAACAGTACAGAGATGATCATTGCCGCCGCGTTCGCGCGTGTTCTCGGTGTTGACCAGGTGAGTCGCGATGCCAATTTCTTCGACCTCGGGGCGCATTCAATGTCGATCGTCAGCGTGCACCGGCACCTGCAGCAGGAGCATGGGATGGACCTTTCCATCCTCTCTTTCTATGAGTTTCCCACCGTTGTCTCCCTGGCGGCACACATCGCAGGTGGACCGTCCGGGGAGGTCGCCGACATCGGTCGAGAGGCCACCGGCAGAGCCGAACTGCGCCGACGATCTCGGCAGCGTCGGCGAGGATAGGGCGAGATCAACTGCATGGATGACGGCAAGAACCACATCGCTATCGTTGGCATGGCGGGACGATTCCCCGGTGCCCGGGACGTTGACGCGTTCTGGCGACTTCTCGAGCAAGGCGTGGAGGCGATTCGGTCCTTCACGTCGGCGGAGCTGGAGCTGGCGGGCGTGTCCCAGCAACTGATCCGGGATCCCGCGTACGTAGCAGCCAACGGCTACCTGGACGGAGTCGAGTTCTTCGACGCCTCGTTCTTCGGCATGACACCGCGCGAGGCGGAGATCACCGACCCACAGCAGCGCCTCTTTCTCGAATGCTCCTGGCACGCGCTCGAAAGCGCGGGCCATGTTCCCGAACACTTTGACGGACGGATCGGCGTCTACGCCGGATGCGGATTGAGCACCTACCTGTTGTTCAACCTGTTCCGCAACCCGAATCTCCCAGCCTCGGTCAGTTATCTGCAATTCCTGATGGGCAACAGCAACGATTACCTGTCGACGCGCGTGTCGTACAAGCTGAACCTGAAGGGACCGAGCATGAGCGTGAACACCGCGTGTTCGTCCTCGCTTGTTGCCGTGCATATGGCATCTCAGGCCCTGCTCGACTTCGAGTGCGATATGGCGCTGGCTGGAGGCGCATCGATTCAACTGCCCCAGGAGCAGGGCTACCTCTATCAGGAGAACTCCATTGCATCCCCCGACGGTCACTGCCGTGCCTTCGACGCCCGGGCCGGCGGGACGGTCAATGGCAATGGCGTCGGTGCCGTCGTGCTTCGCCGCCTCGAAGACGCATTGACCGACGGCGATGCCATCCGCGCTGTGATCCTCGGTTCGGCGATCAACAACGACGGGGCCGACAAGGCAGGTTACACTGCGCCCAGTGCCTCAGGACAGGCGAGTGCCATCGCCGAGGCGCTGTCTCTGGCCGGCATCGGCGCCGACTCGATCCAGTACATCGAGACGCACGGGACCGGCACGCAAGTGGGAGATCCCATCGAGATTGAAGCGCTGTCAAGAGCCTTCGGCAGCAGCGGACGGAAGCACTCCTGCGCCCTCGGGTCGGTTAAGACGAATATCGGCCACCTGGACGAAGCGGCAGGCGTCGCCGGCCTCATGAAGGCAGTCCTGGCCCTGGAACATGGGCACATTCCACCGACGCTCCACTTCGAATCACCCAACCCGGAGATCGACTTCCAGAACGGCCCGTTCTTCGTCAACAACCGTCTGTGCCCATGGCCCCAGACGGATGGCCGTCGCCGCGCCGGGGTCAGCTCCTTCGGGATTGGCGGGACCAACGCCCATGTTGTGCTCGAGCAGGCGCCCAGCCTCGAAACGCCAGCCGCCAGCCGTCCATTCTGCGTTGTGCCGCTGTCTGCCCGCACGGAAGCGGAACTGGAGCAATCCAGAAAGCTTCTGGCCGACCATCTGGAGGCCAACCCTGGGTTGAATCCGTCATCTGTAGCCCGCACGCTGCAGACGGGCCGCAGGGCTTTCGCGCAGCGGGATTTTGTCTGTGGCCGGACGGTGGGTGAGATCGTAGGCGGACTTCGGTCACCCCGGACTCGCAGCGGAATTCCAAACCGCAGCCGTGTCGTGGCGTTCATGTTCCCCGGCCAGGGCTCGCAACATCCTGGCATGGTGGCGGAGCTCTATGAATCGGAGTCCTTTTTCCGCGCGGAGCTGGGCCACTGTCTCGATCTGGTTCGACAACAGGCACCCACCGATGCCTTGTGGTCTGTCACCGCCGGCGACGAGGCGGCGAGGCAAAGCCTGGCGCGAACGGACTCGGCGCAACCGGCGCTGTTCTGTGTTGAATTCTCCCTGGCCAGACTCTGGATGCACTGGGGACTCGAACCGGACTTCCTCGTCGGACACAGCCTGGGCGAGTATGTGGCGGCCTGTCTGTCGGGCGTCTTCAGCCTGGAAGACGGGATTCGCATCGTCCTTGCCCGCGGCCGACTGATGCAGTCCATGCCCGCCGGCGCCATGTTCGCCCTGCCACTTGCACAGCAGGACGTGGTGACGCGCCTGTCGTCGCAGCTCGACCTGGCTGCCGTCAACGGACCCGAGCAGGTCGTTGTTTCTGGATCGGTGGGCGAGATCGAGGCTTTGGAGAAACGGCTGATCGACGAGGGCGTGTTCGGCAGGCGGCTGGCGACGTCCCACGCGTTCCACTCCCGCCTGATGGAACCCATGCTGGGGCCCTTCGAGGAGGTGATGCGCAGCGTCTCACTCTCGGCGCCCAGGATTCCCATTATCTCCAACACTACGGGCCAGCCGCTGAGCAGGCAGCAGGCATTGGACCCCTCCTATTGGACCGGGCATGTACGGAAACCCGTGCTCTTCTGTGCCAGCGTCCAGTACCTGGTCGAGCAGGATTGCAGCGTATTGCTGGAGGTAGGGCCTGGCAACACCCTGACGAAGATGAACGTGCGCCTGTCGAGGGACATGGCGCTCATTGCGTCTCTGCCGCACCCGCGCCAGGAGGCGACCGATCAGCAGACGTTGTCGCAGGCCGTCGGTCAGCTCTGGACCCAGGGGGTGGACATCGATTGGCAGGGCTATGGAGAAGGCGAGCAAGCGCCGCGTATCGCCCTCCCGGGATACCCGTTTGCGCGGGAGCGCCACTGGGTCGACATGCCAGGATCAGCGTCGAGCGATTCCGACGCGCCCGTACGGGAGCAACACGCCGCCGCGGACCTGGACGGCTGGTTCTATGCACCGTCCTGGCGCAAGGAGAAAGGACACGCCGCCGACACCTGGCTGCCAGGCAGCTGCCTGGTGTTCCACGACGGCGGCGAGCTGGAGCCCGCGCTGCGGGATGCGCTGGTGCAAGCGGGGACCACCGTGCGTTCCGTCCAGCCCGGAGAGCGTTTTGCAGCACTCGGGGATGGGCGGTTCACGATACGTCCGGATGCCCCCGAGGATTACGTGTCACTCGTCGAGCAGTATGACGAGGCTCCCGATCTGGTCCTCCACCTATGGAGCCTGTCGGATGCGGCTCGATCGGGACGGGCTCTGGACCTGGGATTCTACAGCCTCCTCGACCTCACCCAGTCGCTGACTCGCAGGTTCATCAACCCTGGCGGCAGATGGCTGATCTGCAGCCCCCCCTGTTATGATGTCACGGGACGGGAGGAGGTGGCGCCGATCCATGCGGCCCTGTCCGGTATCGCGGCGGTCATACCCCTCGAGTTCCCGGGCCTCATCTGTCGACACGTCGATCTGGACACGGGCCCTCCCGCACAGCTCATCGGGCAGATTCAGTGCGAGATCCTGCGCGCAGACTCCCCAGGTCCGGTCGCGTGGAGGGACGGCGACCGCTGGACCCGCTCATGGACGCCCCTGCATCTTCCCGAACCGGTTGCCTCCACCGCGATCAAGGCGGCAGGGACGTATCTGATCACCGGGGGCCTCGGTTCCATGGGACTGGCTTTTGCCGAATACATCAGCCAACAGGCGCCGTGCCGGATTCTGCTGACGGGCCGCTCGGCGTTTCCGGCTAGAGAGCAGTGGGAGACGCTCCTGCGGGCGGAGGCATCTGGCCCTGTTGACAGCCCTTCTCGCTGGGTCGCGTTCCACACCAATGGCCTTGTTGAGCGTGTGGAACAACTGGAACAGGAGACGGCGCAGCGATTGGACCTGCGGACCCTCGACCAGCTGCCCGACCTGGCGGCAGCGATCGATACACTGGCGGCGAGCCTGGTGTTCCACTGTCTCTTTGGGCCCCTGGTCGACGATCAAGAGATGTGGAGTCGAGAAGAATGGCAGACGCGCCTGTCTGTCCTGCCCAGATTCGAGCGTTTCTTCGACAGCCTCCTCACCATTCTGCTTGAGGACGGCTTTGTGCGTGAGGAAGAGGGCAAGCTGCGGTTCTCCACAACGACGCCAGATCCTATGGACTCGGTCCTGCTCAAGTTGACGGAGCACCACAGCCCTTATGCCGGCATCGGCGCGATGCTGAGCCACTGCGCCCGCAGCTATGCCGACGTCTTGAGCGGACGGGTGAGCCCTCTTGAGGTCCTGTACCCGGACGGGACGGACCGGCTCTTCACCGAACATTTTGCGGGCCTTCCTTCCTACACCAACGATCAGGTCTACAACCATGCCGTGGCCAGCCTGATACGCGAAGCTGCGCAGGTCGAGGGAGCCGGACCCCTGCGCATACTGGAGGTGGGCGGTGGCACGGGTGGACTCACGCAGGTCGTGCTCGAAGCCACCAGGGGTGTCGCCGTGGAGTACACCTTCACGGATCTTGGCAGATCCTTCGTGACCCGTGCCGAGCAAGAGGCAGGCAAGCGTGGCTACCAGAACGTGCGCTTCCAGGTACTCGACATCTCGCGAAATCCGCTCGACCAGGGCTTCACGGAAGCGTCGTACGATATGGTTCTCGGCTATAACGTCGTGCACGCCACGCCCGACATTCGGGCCACGCTGCGTCACCTGACGAGGGTGCTCGTACCGGGGGGCGTTCTCTGCCTCGTCGAGACCGTGAGTCGATCGCGCGTGGACGATATGATCTGGGGTCTCACCGAAGGCTGGTGGGTTTACAACGATACCGATCTTCGTACGGAAACGCCCATTCTCAGCCTCGACCAGTGGGACAAAGCACTCGAGATGGCAGCCCTAGATGGGCAGACGTTCCCCCGGTCGGCTAGCGCACGGAGTGCGACGACGGCGGGCCTCATCGTCGCCCGCAAGCAACCAGGCGCGGCGCAGCAACCGGGTCGAGATGATGATGGGCAAACAGTCTGCCGGAGCATCCGACGGATCGGCGCGATCGAGCAGAGAGGGAGCACTGTCGAGTATCTCCGCGCCGACGCCGCGGCGGCCGACGACATGGAGCGTCTCCGTCTCCACATACGTGCGACCCACGGCGCGCTGGATGGCATCGTGCATGCAGCTGGAGAACTGGGCCAAGGCTTCCTCAGCCAGAAGAGCAGGCAGGATGTCGCGCGAACGTTTGCACCGAAAATACACGCAGCGGCGGCGCTCGATGACCTCCTCGAGGAGTTCAAGCCGTCGTTCCTGCTCCTCTGCTCGTCGATGAGTTCCATCGCCCCCGTCATCGGCCAGGTAGATTATGCGTCGGCCAATGCCTTCCTGGATGCGTATGCCCACGCTGCGAACCGGACCTTCGACACGCGCGTCGGCTCGATCACATGGGGGTTCTGGCAGGAACTCGGAATGATCAGCAAGGCGCGGGGTGATCTTGCCCAGAAACGCGCCATCAGGGAGCAGATTGCGCGCCCGGGCATGCACGATGCGGGGATCAGAGCATTCGCACGGATTCTTGAGAACCCCTTCCCCGCGCAGGTTGTGGTGGCACCCGACGGATTGCAGGAGCCCCCCGCCGAGGGCCACCCCGAACACCCCTGGTTCGATCGCGTCGTGCGCCTTTCCGATGACGTCCTCTATCTGCAGGGGGCCGTATCCCCCGACTCGGACTGGGTCCTGGATGAACATGAGGTCCTGGGCAGGAAGGTCCTCCCGGGTACCGCCTATCTCGAAATGGCGTGGGCCGCCGCCTGGGAAGCGCTCGAGGACGAGCCAACAGAGCTGAGGGACGTCTACTTCCTGCAGCCCCTGGCCATGGACCGCGGCCAATCAAGAGATGTCCGGACAGTTCTACAGAGGCAGGGCCACGGGTGGGATTTTTCGATTCTGAGCCGGATCGGGCCGGCTCAAAACGATGCCTGGGTCGAGCACACACGCGGTGAAATCCGGGCAGCGACGGGGCATCGCGAGGCCAGCCACGCGCCGGAGACTGTGAACGTCACTCGGATTGCACAGGCATGCGATCAGGAATTCTCCGAACGGCAGGCATTCGAGGCATCCATGTCGGCCTTTGGCCCTCACTGGCACAATCTGGTACGGGCCGATTTCGGCGAGCACCAGGCCATCGGAGAATTCCGGCTGCCGCAGAAATACCTGGGAGAACTCGATCAACTCTGCCTCCATCCCGCCCTGCTCGACAATGCGACGGGCTTCCTGAAAGTCAAACAAGACGCAGGGTCGGTTCCCTTCTGTTACCGGACCATCCGGATCTACGGCAGAATTCCCGCACATGTGTTCAGCCACATTCGCGAACTGCGCAGCGACGACGGCGCCATCTCATACGACATCACCGTCGTCGATCCTGACGGACGGGTGTTGGTCGACATCGAAGGATATGCGATGCGGCCGATCCGTCGACAGAGCCGTCCCGAAAACGTGGCGCTCACCTTGGCGCGGCGAGGCAGCCTGTCGACGTTCTTTCTTGCCCCTGAGCCACGCCGGGAGCCAGCCGAAGGCGAAGTCGAAATCGAGGTCAAAGCCGCGGGCCTCAACTTCATCGAAGTGCTCTACTCTCTCGACATGCTCCCTCATGGCGGTGCGTTGCGCTTCCCTTATGGTCTGGAGTGCGCCGGGATCGTGCGGCGCTGCGGGCCCGGTGTCGAGGGCTTCAACGCCGGCGACGAAGTGCTGGCATTCACGAATGGATGCTACCGGGCTTTTGCTACGGCTGCTGTTCAGGCAGTCGCGCACAAACCCAAGGCGCTCACCATGGAGCAGGCAGCGACGATCCCCGCTGCTTACATGACCGCCTGGCATTCGCTCACGGGGCCCGGACGACTGGTTGGGGGCGAGCGGGTTCTCATCCACTCGGCAGCGGGCGGCGTCGGCCTGGCGGCCGTGCACGTGGCCAGACTGCTGGGCGCTGACGTCCTGGCCACGGCTGGTACGGATCAGAAGCGGGACTACCTGCGATCTGTCGGGGTTCGGCATGTGGCCGATTCTCGCCAGCCCGGCTTTGGCAAGCAGATCATGGCGGCAACGGACAACGTCGGTGTCGACGTTGTGCTGAACTCCCTGGGGCAGGAGTTCACCGCCGAATCGCTGTCGGTGCTGGCCCGCTACGGTCGCTTTATCGAACTCGGAAAGCGCGCAATTTTCGCCAATGCGGCGCTCGACATGCGCCCCTTCGAACGCCAACTCACGTTTGCGGCGGTGGATGTCGGACCCGATCTGCCGCAGTTCGCCGCGAACTGGCGGGACCTCATGACACATGTGGGTGCCGGCGAGCTTCCCCCATTGCCCCTGCGCGCCTTTCCGGCGGCCGACCCGAGCGAGGGGTTCCAGTACATGGCGCGGGGCCGGCATATCGGTAAGATCGTATTTACTTTTGGCGCCTCCCAGGAATTGATCGGGTTGGCTTCTCAACGAGCTGGCAGTGGCCGCTCCTTCGCTTCCATCGTCGCCCTCGAGGCCGACAACGATGACAGCACGGGGCAGCGACGCGTCGAGGCGCCCGGAGGATCCGAGCCAGGCGCGGCGGTCTGGACAGAAGATGTCGCTGACGTCGACTCTGACCTGTCAACGGAATCGGAGAAAGGCGTTGCCCGTATCTGGCGAGACCTGCTGGGCACTGCCTCGATTCGTCGGGACGACAGCTTCTTCGAGCTGAACGGGGACTCCCTGCTGGCTGCTCAGGTCATCTCCGAGATCCATGGGAAATTCGGTGTCAAGCTTCCTTTCAGCGCCATCTTCGATGCCGCTACCGTGAGGCAGTTGGCGCGGGAAATCGACAACTCGCTCAATGATGGCGTGCGCCCCGCGACCGGGACTGAAACAGAGGAGGGAGTCATCTGATATGACGACTTCAGAACTCCTCTCCCGTCTCCAGCAACAGGGAATACGGCTCTGGGAGGAGAACGACGGGCTTCGTTACTCGGCGCCCACTGGGACCATGACCGCAGAGCTCAGAAGCGCCATCCGCCAGCGCAAGAGCGAGATCATCGAGGCTCTGCAGGCTGGAACCGGATCCGCCAAGGGTCTGTCCCGCATCCCATCGATTCCCGTCGCCAGTCACTACGCCCTGTCAAACGCGCAACAGCGCCTCTGGATCCTGTCGCAGATGGATGCAGGCTCGTCCGCCTACAATATTCCACTGCATCTGCAGCTGGAAGGCGAATTGGATAGCGGCTTCCTTGAGAGGGCGATCCAGCAGGTCGTTGACAGACACGAGTCGCTGCGCACGACATTCACGACCGTGGATGGAGAGCCAGGGCAGATCGTGGGTGATCCGGGCCGGCACAGACTTCCCGTGGTGGATATCGCGGACCGCCAGGACCCGGCGGACGAGGCACGCGCAATGGCATTGGCCGAGTCGTCCCACGTTTTTGACCTGCAGGCGGGACCCTTGTTCCGCACGCGACTTGTGAGGATGGGGCCGCTGCGCCACGTGCTGCTGTGTACGATGCACCACATCATTTCAGATGGGATCAGTATTGGGATCCTCTTTCGGGAGCTCGCGTCCGCCTATAACGCACAGAAACGTGGAGTTCCTTCGCCTGCAGCCGAGCTGCCCATCCAGTACCGCGACTATGCGGCGTGGCAGAGGCAGCAACTCGCGTCGAGCGCCGCCGCAGTGCACCGGGACTACTGGCGGCAGCGACTCGGTGGTGAGTTGCCCGTACTCGATCTCCCAACGGACGCTGCCCGTCCGCCGACGCAGACATTCAAGGGCAAGGAGATCCTCTTTTCACTCGGAGCAGACCGAAGCGCAGGGCTTCGACAATTGACGCGGGAGCACCAGGCCAGCCTCTATATGGTCCTGCTGACGGCCCTGAAGGTCCTGCTGTACCGCTACACAGGTGCGCAGGACATGGTCGTCGGCAGCCCGGTAGCGGGACGGCCGCATCCCGATCTGCAGGACCAGATCGGGCTCTACCTGAACACGCTCCCGATCCGCACCTTCCCCCGCGGCAGCCTGCCGTTCATCGACTTTCTGGCGCAGGTGAGACGGGCCTGCCTGGAGGCCTTCGAACACCAGGAGTACCCCTTTGACCGTCTGGTCGACGATCTCAACGTCGAGCGGGACCTGAGCCGGTCGCCGGTCTTCGATGTCATGATGATCCTGCAGAACCAGGATGACGCGGCGCCGACCTTTGAGGGCGTCCGCTCCAGCCTGCTCGCTGACCACACCGGGACGAGCAAGGTGGACATCACCCTTTGCTGCAAGGACATGGGCGATGAGATCTGGGTGAATCTGGAATACAACACGGATCTGTTCTGCGCAGATCGGATGCAGAGGATGGCGGGGCATTTCGCCAGACTCATCGATAGCATTCTGGCGGAGCCGGTCAGGCCCATTTCTCAACTCGACTACCTGACGGCGTCAGAGGAAGAGGCCCTGTTGCACACCTGGAACGCAACGCGGATGGACTATCCGCGGGAGCGAACCATCGTCGATCTCATTGACGAAAGTGCACACAGTTTCCGCGACCAGGTCGCCGTTGTGGCCGAGGATCGCAGTCTGACCTACGGACAACTCGAGGAAGAGTCGAACCGACTGGCGCACTACCTCGTCGAATGCGAGGTTCGCACAGGCGACTTTGTCGGACTGTGCATCGACCGGAACGCGGACATGATGGTCGCCCTGCTCGCCATCCTCAAGGCGGGAGCAGCCTATGTACCCCTCGATCCGCACTACCCCGCGGCGCGTATCCACGACATCCTGTGTGACGCGGGGGTGACATCCCTGCTCACCACAGCCGCACTCTGGGCGACTCTGGAGAGGGAGGGCAAGACGGAGAGATTTGGGTTGATCCTGCTGGATCGGGAGCGGCACGCCATCCGGCGACTTTCCGCCATCAGGCCCGCCGTGCATGTTGAGCCCACCCTTGCCTGTTACGCGATCTACACCTCGGGATCTACCGGACAGCCGAAGGGCGTCGTGATCCCGCATCGGGCCCTGGTAAACTTCCTCTGGTCCATGGCTCGTGCACCGGGGCTTTGTGCGGCCGATGTCCTGCTCGCGGTGACGACGATCTCCTTCGATATCGCCGCCCTGGAGCTTTTTTTGCCCCTGGTCAAAGGAGCGCGCATTGTCCTGGCATCCCAGTTGGCCGCGACGGACGCGGCCCAGTTGCGGGCGCTGTTCGAATCCGCGGACATCACCGCGATGCAGGCGACGCCATCAACCTGGCGTATGCTGCTCGACGCGGGCTGGCGCGGAAGTCCCGGCCTGAAAATCCTCTGCGGGGGAGAGGCCCTGCCCGGCAAACTTGCCGACAGGCTGCTGGGCAGGGGGGGGGAACTGTGGAACATGTACGGGCCGACAGAAACCACCATCTGGTCCACGATGTACCGGGTGGACGAAGAGCAGGCTGTCGCCGCGGCGGACGAGGATGTCGTGCCGATCGGGCGCCCCATTGCCAACACCGAGATCTATATTCTCGATCGCGACCTCCGGCCGGTTCCCGTGGGTGTCCCCGGCGACCTCTACATTGGCGGGGACGGCCTGGCGCACAGCTATCACGGTCGCGCCGAACTGACGGCAGAGAAATTCATCCGTCATCCGTTTTCTGCCACGGCCGGTGATCGGCTCTACCAGACAGGCGATGTCGCCCGCTACCGCCCCGACGGCAATATCGAGTTTCTCCGTCGCAGTGATCATCAGGTCAAGATTCGCGGTTTTCGCATCGAGACTGGCGAAGTGGAAGCGGTTCTCACCACCCACCCGGGGATTCGTCAGGCGGCGGTCGTCGCCACCGGGGACGAAAGTGGCGCAAGACACCTCGTTGCGTATCTGGTGGGAGAGGCAGTTCCCCCGCGGGAACTGCGTGACTGGGCCCGGCGGCGGTTGCCCGACTATATGTTGCCGTCGCTCTTCCTCCACCTCGACTCCCTGCCGCTTACTTCGAACCAAAAGGTGGACCGCAAGGCGCTGCCCAAACCCGATATCGACGCCGCCGCGCGTTCCGCTGTCTACGTCCCACCGGCAGACGAGATCGAGAAGGCCATCACCCGTGTCTGGCAGGAGATCCTCGGCGCGACGCGAATTGGTAGCCATGATGATTTCTTCGAATTGGGTGGACACAGCCTGAAAGCGATTAGATTCATTGCTGTGCTGCATCGTGAATCCGGAATTGCTCTCCAGCTGATGGATGTGTTCCGCAACCCAACGGTTGAGAGTCTGGCCAAAGTGGCCAGAGCTCGTGGTCGAGACCTCCCAAAAGCAACCCAAGGCACCAACCACGAGGCCCTTGCGCTCCCTGCCCGCGATCATGACGGGATCCTCGAAATGACGGCCGAGGAACGGGCGCTTCTGGAAGACTGAAGCCCGCGGCGTGGGCATTGGCGACACGCTTTGCCGGATCTGCAAAAACGAAACTGGGTGACTTGGCGCGATCGGCCGGTTACGCTGACATATTTTGGCCCGCCGCCTGACAACAATCCTGGGACGGCCTCTTCAGAAGGGAAAATTTGGTGACAGACTGCCTCCTCATCGGCTTCAACGAATCGGATTTTGAGAGTTACGTGGAGATGGTCCGCTCCATGGGTGAGGATTCTGGTGCATTCAGGGATCTGAACCTCGCCTTCGTCGAATATGAGGGCAGGCCGCTCCACGCTCTGGGTGCCCTCTCCAAGTTTTCGGGCAACAAGTCGGTGGGCGACGTGCCTTATCACAATACAGACTTCTTCTGGCCAACCCTAGCCTATCTCGGCACCCACCTTCACCGTCACGGTCACAGCTTCGACTACGTCAACCTGTTTCAGCAAGAGAAAGAACTGCTGAGAGCAAAGCTCCTCAGCGACGACCTTCTGGCGGTAGCCATCACAACGACTCTGTACGTCTCCATCCACCCCATCCTCGAGCTCATCCAGTTCATTCGCGAACACAATCAGACGACGAAAATCATCGTCGGCGGCCCTTACATCTCCAGCCAGTGCAGCACCGAAGAGATGTCCTCGGTCACGCAAGTATTCGAGTACATGGATGCCGATTTCTACGTGATCAATGCCGAAGGCGAGACCGCCCTGTGCCAAATACTGTCCTGTCTGAAAGATGGCGGGGACTGGCGCGGAATCGACAACATTGCCTTCAAGGAGAACGGCACCTACGTCGTGACCGAGGGGTCGATCGAGGACAATCCCCTTGAGCAGAACATGGTGGACTACGCACTATTCCCCGCAGCCGTCCACGGCGAATTCGTCACCTTGCGCACGGCGAAATCCTGTCCCTTTTCCTGCGCCTTCTGCGGGTTTCCACAGCGCGCCGGCAAGTACAAGTATCTCTCTGTCGATCTCGTCGAGCAGGAGCTCAATGCCATTCGGGAGATCGGCGGCATAACGACGTTGACATTTATCGACGACACATTCAACGTCCCGAAGGCCCGGTTCAAAGACCTGCTGCGCATGATGATTCGCAATGACTATGGGTTCAGATGGAATTCCTTCTATCGCAGTGACCACGGTGATGAGGAGGCCATCGAGTTGATGGCCGCCGCAGGATGCGAGGGCGTCTTTCTTGGGATTGAGTCTGGCAGCGACAGCATGCTGGAGAAGATGAACAAGAGCGCCCGCCGGAAGGATTACCTGAAAGCAATTCCGCTGTTGAAACAGGTGGGAATCTCGACGCACTGCAATCTGATCATCGGGTATCCGGGGGAGACCGAGCAGACGGTGAAGGAGACCGTGGAGTTGATCGAGACGACTGCACCGGACTATTACCGCGCGCAGTGCTGGTACTGCGATCCGGTCACGCCGATCTGGGAAAGTCGCCACGAGTACGGGATCACGGGGTCCTCCTTCAACTGGTCTCACAGGACCATGAACTCGGCGACGGCCAGCAAAATCGTCGATGACCTTTTCTGCGATATCAAAAATTCCACGTGGCTGCCACAGAACGGTTTTGAGATGTGGAGCCTTTTCTACCTCGAGCGCAAGGGCATGTCCAGAGCCCAGATCAAACGCTTTCTGACTGCCTTCAACCAGGGGATCAGGGACCGGCTCCAGGGAAGATCTGCGGGAGAACTCCTGCCGGAGAGGCTAACCGAGCTCCAGGCGGCATGTCGGTTTGAGCCGTCGCCGACACACGACCTGCATTCGCACAGCGGAGAACTCCCGCAGGCGTCCACGTCGGCGGTGCACGTTGGCGCAGGCGATATCGTGCCGATGACATTGGAGGAATTCGATCTTCTGGACGACGACTAGCCGCCAGGAAACCAACGGGACCGAACTCAGCCTACAGTTTGCAGACGGAACGAGAGAGCATCATTGGAAAAATCGACGACAATTTCTACTGAGGCATTGAAGAAACGCGCGAAGGAGGGCGACCTACAGGCCCTCCAGCAACTGCGCGACCGGGGGTTCTTCGACAAGAAGAAAGCGCCCGTTGACGGCTTTGCTGTGTCCAACGCACAAAAGCGACTGTGGGTCATCGACCAGATGTTGGGTGGCAAGACGCCGGCCTACAATATGCCGGGATCCCTGCTGCTCGAAGGGCCGCTGGATGTCGCCGTTCTTGAGCAGGCTCTTGGCGAGATCATCCGGCGTCACGAATCTCTGCGGACGACCTTCTTCGGCGTCGATGGAGAACCTCGCCAGAAGGTGCATGAGGCGGTCGACTTCATCCTTGAGCGCATCGATTTGCGCAGCCACGAGCGGCCGGAGGAGGAGGCGCGGCGTCTGGGGCAGAAGCACGCTGCAGTAGCCTTTGACCTGGAGAAGGCTCCGCTCTTCCGTGCTCTGCTGCTGCACCTCGACGGTCCGGACCTGGGGTCGCCTGATCCACCTGACGTGGGGCGATATGTCCTTTTCTACAATCTGCACCACATCATCTTCGACGAGTGGTCTCTCGGCGTCCTGGTGCGTGAACTGGCCGAACTGTATCGGGCATTCGTCAGCAACCAACCTTCACCTCTGCCCCCCCAGTTGCTGCAGTACAAAGACTTCGCCGCCCGGCAGAATCAGCAGCTGCAGGATGCGGATATCGATCGCCACCGCCGGTACTGGCTGGCAAAATTCGCCGGCGACCTCGAGCCACTCAATCTTGCCACAGACTTCTTCAGGCCCCCGGTCCAGACATTCGCCGGCGATTCCGTATTTGCCCACTTCGATCGCGATACCTCTGCGGCGCTGAAGCGGATATCTCGAGACCTTCGTGCCGGCCTCTACGTGACGTTGCTGGCTCTGGTGAAGGCGCTCTTTCACAGGTATACCGGACAGGAGGATGTCACCATCGGCTGTCCCGTAGCGGGCCGGGATGACGCCGACCTCGAGAACCAGATCGGCTTCTACGTGAACACTCTCGCACTCCGCGACCGTGTGCTGCCCGCAGATACCTTCACACAACTCACCGCCAAGGTCCGACAGACCGTGACGGAAGGGATTGCCCACCAGGCCTATCCCTTTGAGAGCATTCTCGCCGAGTTGAATCTGGGCCGCGACATGAGCCATTCCCCTCTCTTCGACGCCGTCGTCGCGCTGAGCGATGACCAGCCACAGGTCGACCTCGAAGGGGTTCGGGTCAGTGAATTCGACACCGGGTTCGTGCAGGCCAAGTTCGACTTTGTCTTCGATTTTACCGACGCTGAAGAGGGCATCGGCGTCCGCCTGATCTACAACCGCGACCTCTATTCACAAGAGCGCATCGGCTACATGGTCAGGCATCTGAGCAACCTGGCCGGCGCAGTCGCCCGGGCCCCGGACGCGCCGCTGCGAACCCTGGAAGTGACAGATGCGCAAGAGCTCCGCCTGCTGGCGTCCTTCAACCCGCCCGCATCCTCTTATCCCAGCGGCAGAACCATCCACGGGTTGTTCGAAGAGCAGGTCAGCCGGACGCCGGACCGGATCGCTCTGGTCGACACGGGTGAGATCTCATACCGCGATCTGAACGCGCGAGCGAACCGTTGGGGGCAGGCGCTGCGGCAGCATTGGGATGTCGCAGCTGAAACGCCGGTGGGCGTCCTCGTCACCGGCAGGGGCACGCTCGCACCCGCCCTGCTGGCGATCATGAAGGCGGGTGGAACGTATGTGCCGATCGATCCGTCGCTCCCGGTGGAGAGAACGCGCTATCTGCTCGAAGACAGCGGCTGTAAAGCCGTTCTCACCGATTCCGCGGACGCCCAGTTGCTGGCCTCCCTCTCGATGCCGGTGGTGACACCCTCGGCTCTCGACCAGTTCGCAACGATTGAAAATCCCGAGCCGGTCACCAGCAGCCGAAACCTGGCCTACATCATCTATACCTCGGGCTCCACCGGGCTTCCCAAAGGCGTCATGGTGGAGCACGAAGGTTTTGTCAACATGATCCACGGCCAGATCGACGCATTCGGCGTGACGCCCGACGACAGGATTCTGCAGTTCGCCTCCTGCGCCTTCGACGCCTCGCTCTCGGAGATCTTCATGGCGCTGCTTGCCGGGGCGGCTCTGGTCACAGTGCCGGAGGCGACAACCAGAGATCCACGAAGGCTCGTCGAATTCATCAACAACCGACGGATCACTATCGCCACCATCCCTCCCAGTTACCTGCGCGCCGTTGGCTTCGACCAGTTGCGGGGTCTCAAGACGCTCGTGTCGGCAGGCGAAGAGGCCGTTCACGACGGCGGCGCATTCACGGGAGCCGGAGGACGCTACATCAATGCCTATGGCCCGACAGAATTTTCCGTCTGCGCCACCATGTTCCATGTACCGCCCGGATTCGCAGCCAACCGGCCGATCCCCATTGGCAGACCGATCCCGAATGCGGAGGTCCTGATTCTTGAAGTCGACACAGACCGCCTTCAACCGGTCGGGGTCGCTGGTGAAATCTGTCTGTCCGGCGTCAATGTGGCCCGTGGCTATCTCAATCTGCCCGATCGAACCGGAGAGAGTTTTCAGCCCCACCCCCTCCGTCGCGATGACCGCATCTATCGCACGGGAGACCTGGGCCGCTGGCTCCCCGACGGGACCATCGTCTTTCTTGGAAGGCTCGATCAGCAGGTCAAGATCGACGGCTATCGTATCGAGCTTGGCGAAATCGAAAGCCAGTTGGTCCGTCACGACCAGATCGAGGCAGCGGTTGCCACGGTCCGCGATCGGCTCAGTGAGAACGGTCCTCTCCGCGAGATCGTGGCTTACATCGTGCCGGTGGCAGACGCGCTGACGGACGTCTCGATGGAGATCTCAAGACTGCGCGCTTTCCTCGGCCAGAGGCTGCCGGATTACATGATTCCGGCGCACTTCGTCCGGCTCGATGAGATACCCAGAACCGCCAGTGGCAAGCTGGACCGAAGGAACCTCGCCGATCCCTCCACAGACACGGCGAGCCCATCGGATTCCTTTGTTCGCCCTGCAGGTGACATCGAGGAACAGCTCAGCTCGATCTGGCGGGATATCCTGGGCGTCTCCCGCGTCGGCGCCGAGGATCGGTTCCTCGACCTTGGTGGCAACAGCATGAAGGCCATCGTGCTCGCCGGGCGCGTTCTCCGGGATTTGCGTGTCAAGCTGGACATCCGGGAAATCTTCGAGATGCCGACGGTGCGCCAGCTCGCGGATCTGATTCGTGGCCGGAACCAGCAGATTGCATTCCGGATTGATCCGATCGCCGACGCCGAACACTACGCCGTATCCAACGCCCAGCGCCGGCTCTGGATCATCGACCGAATGGATGTCAGCCGGGCAGCGTATAACATCGCTTCGGTGACGCGTCTGCGGGGTGACCTCGCCCCCGAGATCCTGGAGCGAGCTCTGGTCGAACTGGTGCAACGCCACCAGTCCCTGCGGACCCGATTCGTCGAGGTCGACGGTGAGCCGCGTCAACTCGTCGAGGAGACCGCCGACCATTTCTTCCGGTTTGAGAATTTTCTCGGTGCGCCGGATTCCGCCAGGGAGGCGACAGCGCGGGCGATCGCCGAGGCCCGCCTCGAATTCGACCTGACCAAGGCGCCCCTCTTCCGGGCAACTCTCTATCGAGTCGCTGCGCAGGACCATTTCCTCGTTTTCAGCATGCACCACATCATCAGCGATGGCTGGTCCCTCGATATCATCGTCGGTGAGCTGATCGAACTGTACGGGACCTACAAGGCAGGCGGGCACTCCGCGCTCCCTCCCCTGCGAATTCAATACCGAGACTACGCCCGCTGGCAGAACGACCGGATCGCCACCGCCACCGCCACCGCCACCGTCGCCGCCGTCGCCTCAGACCAGGTGAACGGCCAGGTGAACGGCCAGATGAACGGCCAGATGAACGGCCAGATGAACGGCGAGAAACAGTATTGGCTGGACTGTTTTGGCGACGCGGTCCCCCTCCTCGACCTGCCCGCCGATGCGCCTCGGCCCGCGGTGCAGTCGTTTCAGGGAGCCATCGACGAGTTCGAACTTCCGCAGGATGTGTCCAGAGCAATCCGCGATCTGGCTCGACAGCACGGCGCGAGTCTGTTCATGACCTGTACGGCGGCCGTCAAGATCCTGCTGCGCCGCTATACGGGATCCGATGACATTGTGGTTGGCGCGCCGATCGCGGGAAGAAACCATCCCGACCTGAAGGACCAGGTGGGTTTTTTCGTGAACATGCTCGCCCTCCGCGACCGGATGACCGCCTCCGATTCGGTCGCCGGTAGCATCGCCCGCATCAAGTCCACGATCGAGATGGCCCTGGACCACAGTTCCTACCCCTTTGACCTGCTGGTCGAGGATCTCGACCTGGATCGCGACATGGGCCGCAATCCGCTCTTCGATGTCGTCGTCTCCTTTCGCGATGCGCCGGTGCAGACGGGAGGGATTCCGGGCCTGGAGGTCGAGCCCATCTCCTTCGAGCCGGGAATCAGCAAGTTCGACCTGACGTTCTTCTTCGACGAGAACGAGGATGGTTCGATCGGGCTCGCCATCGAGTACTCCACCGACCTGTTTCGGCCCGAGCGAATCGAGCGCATGGCGGAACACCTGGGTGTTCTCGTGCGTTCGATGGCGCACAATCCTGAAGCCGAGATCGGCAGTCTCGAGATCCTGGCCAAGACCGAGGCCACCTGCTTGCTGGCGGATTCCAACCAGACGGCGACCGACTATCCGGCGCACGCAACGATCATTGAGCTTTTCACCGAGCAGGTACGACGAGTCCCGGATCGACTGGCGGCAGTGGACCGGGACGATCGCTTCGACTACCGCCAACTGAACGACCTTGCCAACCAGGTCGCCGTCGAGATTCTGGCGCGGGTGGACCTGCGCGACGAAGAGCCCGTGGGCATCCTGCTGGAGCGCTCCGCGTGGACTGCCGTCGCCGCGCTGGCCATCCTCAAGGCGGGCGGGAGCTATCTGCCTCTGGACTCGGCCTATCCTGCCGAGCGGCTGGCTTTCATCCTTGGCGAAACCGAATGCAGGCTGGTTCTGACAGAGCATGAGCACGAGCCAAGCCTGCGGTCCTGCTGCCCGGGCCTGACGACAGTCGACCTGGCATCTCTGGCGTTGGACGGCAACACCCGGACGCCCGATCCGGCAGCGCGTGGCAAGTCGACCAGTCTGGCCTACATCATGTACACCTCGGGCTCCACGGGTCAGCCCAAAGGAGTCGAGATCGAGCAGAAATCGGTAATTCGTCTCGTGCGCAATACGAACTATGTAGACCTCGGCGAACAGGACTGCATCTTCCAGGCCGGTTCGCTCGCCTTTGACGCATCGACCTTCGAGATCTGGGGTGCCTTACTCAATGGCGGATGCGTCTGCTTTCCACCCAAGGCATCGCTGCTGGAACCCGGTATGCTACAGAAGGAGATCCGGGATTACGGCGTGACGACGATGTTCATGACGGCAAGCCTCTTCAACCAGATGGTCGACGCCGACACCCGGGTATTTGCCAACCTCAAACAGATCCTGGTCGGCGGCGAGAGGCTCTCACCACACCACGTGAATCAGGCTCGAGCGGCATGCCCCGACCTGGCCATCATCAATGGCTACGGCCCCACCGAAAACACCACCTTTACCGCCTGCCATCAGATCGAGCGGGCCTACGCTGGCGACATCCCCCTGGGTCGCCCTATCGCCAATACCACAGTCTATGTGCTGGACAGCAACCTGCAGCTGTGTCCGATTGGAATTCCCGGTGAGATCTGCACCGGCGGCGACGGCGTCGCGCGCGGCTACCTCGCCCGGCCCGAGTTGACCCAGGAACGGTTCGTTGCCAATCCGTTTGTCGAAGGCGACGTCCTCTATCGCACCGGAGATCTCGGGTTCTGGAATGCCGATGGCACGCTGAGTTTCGCGGGGCGCACGGACGACCAGGTCAAGATCCGCGGATTCAGAGTCGAACCAGGCGAAATCGAACACCGCATGCAGGAGCACCCCTCCGTGCACGGCGCCTGTGTTCTCCCACATCAGACCTCGGCCGGCACATACGAACTGATCGGCTACTACACCGCCAACACAGACCTCGAGACGAAGCCGCTGCGCGACTTCCTGAGCGCGCGACTGCCACACTACATGGTGCCCGGTCACTTCGTCTACATGGAACGCTTCCCGGTAAACGAGAACGGAAAACTCGACCGCAGCGCCTTCCCGGACTTTCATGCCTCTGCCACCAGCAACTACCAGGCACCCGTAACTCCTCAGGAGCAGGCCATCGTCCGGGTCCTGGCCGAAGTCCTGGGAGTTGAGCGGGCCGGCCTGGGCGACAACTTCTTTGAACTCGGCGGTGATTCCATTCGGGCGATTCAGGTCGTCAGCCGGCTCAGACAGGAGAAACTGGCTCTTCAGGTCAAGGACCTCTTCCAGGCCCGCGATGTCGCCGATCTGGCGATTCGGGTCAGACTCGATGGGTCCGCATCACGCGCCAAGCGCATGGCCGGGATCATCCCTCTCACGCCGATTCAGCGATGGCTTTTCCACGAGCATGAACAGGATCTGCACCATTTCAACCAAGCGGTTCTGCTGAAGTGTTCTGCTCGAATCGACGCGACCGCCATCCGGGAGGTATTCGAACAACTTCACCATCATCACGACATGCTGCGCGCCACGTTCCGCCGGACAGCGAACGGGTGGCAACAGGAGGTCCGTGCCAGTTCAAATGCATGTCTGGAGATCGAAGATCTGTGCCCGGAATCAAATCCGGCGGCCGCACTCGAGGCTCATGCCACCCAGGTCCAGAGTTCCTTTGACCTCTCCAAGGGGCCCCTGGCGAAAGCCGTCCTCTACCGGTTGCCCGACGGAGACCGTCTGTTGGTCGTCATTCATCACCTGCTCGTCGACGGCGTGTCCTGGCGCATCCTGCTCGAAGACCTCGAGACGGGCTACGGGCAGAGGCAGCAAGGTTCGGCCATCGCCTTCGCTGACCACACCGACAGCTATCTCACGTGGTCGGAAGGCCTGCGGCAATTCGCCGAATCCGACGACCTGAAAACCGATGCAGGCTTCTGGCAGCAGGAGGAGGCCACCGCCGCGACGGACATTCCTCTGGAGTTCGATCGAGCCGGCGTTGAGAATCTCTATCGCCAGACCGAATCCGTCACGGTATCACTGAGTGAGGAGGAAACACGGACGTTCCTTACGCAGCCTCACCGTGTCTATCGGGCCGAAGCCGACACCGTCCTGCTCACGGCTTTGGGCAGGTCCTTGAGGCGCTGGCATGGTGGTGACGCCACGCGAATTCTGGTCGAGGGCCACGGCAGGGAACCCCTGGGCCAGAATCACGATCTGACGCGAACTGTGGGTTGGTTCACCTCGATCTATCCCGTTGTCCTGCGGTCGACGTGTGCCGACGATCGCCAGGCCATGAGGGAGACCAAGGAGGCCCTGCGCCGCGTCCCACGACGCGGCGTGTCCTATGGCGTATCGCGCTACCTCTGCGCCACTCCGCCGGCACCATCGCTTCATCGGCCAACCCTCGTGTTCAACTATCTAGGTCAGTTCGACACCCCGTCGGGCGGCGCTACCACCGCGGAGCCTGTGTTCTCCTTTGCCGAGGAGTCACATGGTCCGGTGTTCGGGCCAGAATTCCAGCGCCAGGCGGACCTGGAACTGACGGGAATCGTGTCCGCGCAGCGGCTGCAACTTTCGGTGACATATCATCCCGGTCTCCACGGCAGGGCCACGGTGGCCGCCTTTCTCGAAGACTACCGACGAGAGCTTCTCGGGCTTCTCGACCACTGTCGCGGCGCGGCAATCGCAGAAAAGACGCCGACGGACTTCACCCAGTGCGGTCTGTCACTTGCCGAGTATGACAGATTTCTGACGACCACGAACTGGCGCCCTGAGGATATCGATGATTGGTATCCTCTTTCCTCGATGCAGGCTGGGCTCCTCTACCATGACAGCCTGGACCAGGATTCGTCGGCCTACTTCCTGCAGATGTCATTTGCCCTCCTGGGGCCGCTCGATGTCGGCTGCTTCCAGTCAGCCTGGGAAGAGGTGATCGAACGTCACGCCATCCTCCGGACCGCCTTTGTCCATGACGGTCTGCCCGTCCCAGTCCAGGTGATCCTGAAGCATCGGCCGCCAGATTTTCTCGTTGAAGACATCGGCTCGCTGCCGGCTGCGGAGCAGGATCAGAGAATCGGTGACTTCTGCGCACAGGACGTGATTCGAGGATTCGATCTGAGGGACGAGCCGCTGGTTCGTTTTGCCCTCTTCCGGTTGGGTTCTCAGCGGCACCAGGTCATCTGGAGCTACCATCACATTCTTCTGGATGGATGGTCTCTGGGGAACTTGTACGACGAGTTTCACCGCCTCTATGGCGCCCACGTCACAGGAAGCGTCGCCAGGCTGCCGCCGGTTCGGCAGTTTGGCCGCTACATTGAATGGCTGCAGCGCTTTGATGTCGAGCAGGCACAGGCATTTTGGCGCGAGCGTCTGCAGGACGTTCATCAGCTGACCTCCATCCCGATCCTCCCCGGTTCCCGGCCTGAGGAAGAATACCGGATGGGTGAGATCACGTTCCGACTGACCGATGCGCATAGCCGTGCTGTGGCCGGCCTCGCACAGGAGGCGGGCGTCACCCTCAGCACGCTGATGCAGGTGGTCTGGGCCCTCATCCTCTCCCGTTACCAGAACACGACCGACATCCTCTTCGGTGTCATCGTTTCCGGACGCCCTTCGGAGCTGGAGCACGTTGAAGAGATGGTGGGCCTGTTCATCAATGCCATTCCGCAACGGATCCGCCTCGAGGAAGCCGAGCCCTTTGAGGAGTTCGTCAAGACGGTTCAGGACCAGGCGATGGAGGCGGAGCCCTACCACTACTATCCGCTGGCCGAGATCCACGCCTTGACGTCGTTGCAGCAGGGCGTTTTCGACCACCTCTTCGTATTCGAAAACTATCCGACCGACCGCATCGTGTCTGGCAGTGCAGGCGGCAGCGAAACGGACCTGACGGTAGAAAGTGTGATCTCCCACGACGAGAGCCACTACCCCTTCAACTTGATCATCGTGCCGGGCGACGTCATCGAATTCCGTCTGACCTTCAACGAACATATCTACCCGCAAGCGCAGATTCTGCAGGTGCGGGATCATCTGCTTTCGACCCTGACACAGGTCGTCGAGAGACCATCCACGCCGATCGGCGAAATCCAGATCCTGCCCGCCGAAGAGAGCCAACGGCTCGACCAGTTCCATGGCCCGGTTTGGGAGAAACCAGCGGCCGAGACCGTTCTCGGTCTCATTGATGCGCAAGTCCGGGTTGTCCCGGATCGTACCGCCCTGATCCGAGGCGGCGAGGAAATGTCGTACGACTCGCTGAACCGACGGGCCAATCAGATGGCTGTATACCTGAGAGAGAGGTTTGCAGTCGGCCCCGATGTGACAGTGGGAATCGCTCTCGACCGTTCCGAGACCATGATCATCTCGATCCTCGGTGTGCTCAAAGCCGGTGGCGCTTACCTGCCGCTCGACACAACCCTGCCGACAGAACGCATCGCCTTCATGCTGACTGACTCCGGGACTCGCGTCGTGCTCTCCGAGTCTCATTGCGTCGGACTCCTTGCCGCCGCCAACAGCGTCGATGTCGTCTGTCTCGATCAGGTGGACGACGAACTGCGCTCGCTGAACGAGCGTGAGCTGAGCCACTGCCCCGGCGGGCACGATGCTGCCTACGTGATATACACGTCTGGTTCGACGGGCGTTCCCAAAGGCACTGTGGTGGAACACCGCAACCTTCTCAACTATCTGCTCTGGGCCGCCAGCCACTACTTTGATCGTCCCCACGTCGGGCACTTCGGTCTGTTCTCGTCACTCTCGTTCGATCTCACAGTTACAAGCCTCTTTCTGCCACTGATCCGCGGAAACACGCTGACGATCTATCCGGGCGATGTAGAGCTAGGCGAGATCCTCGCCCACATGCTGGGTCCCGAGAGTCGTGTCGACTCGCTCAAGATCACGCCTTCGCATATTGCGCTGCTCGCGGAATCTGGTTTGTCCGGAACATCCAGCATCCAGATTGCGATCGTCGGCGGCGAGGCCCTGCTTCCGGATCGGGTCGCGCTGTTACACGGCCTGAATCCGGCGATGCGCGTCTTCAACGAGTACGGCCCGACGGAAACAACTGTGGGCTGCATAGTTTTTGAGGTCCCGCCTGAAGCCCAGCAGGTTCTGATCGGCACGCCCATTGCCAATACGCGCATCTACGTTCTTGACGAGCAGAAGAGGCTGGCGCCGATCGGCACTCCTGGCGAGATCTACATCGCCGGCTCCGGCGTCGCCCGCGGCTACCTGAACCGCCCCGAATTGACTGCGGAACGATTCCTCGACAGCCCGTTCCAACAGGGCCAACGCATGTACCGCTCCGGCGACCTCGGTCGCTGGCTTGCCGACGGAAACATGGAGTATCTCGGTCGCTGCGACGATCAGGTCAAGATTCGCGGACATCGTATAGAGCCTGGTGAAATCGAGGGCGTCCTGCTGGCGCATCCCCAGGTCGGCCGAGTCGCGGTGATCGCCGTTCCGATCGGTGGGTCTCAGTCCGGCCCCATGAATGGCACGGAGTTGGTCGCCTATGTGGTGGGTGAGGCCACTGCAAGTGAACTGCGTAGTTGGCTTTCCGACCGCCTGCCCGACTACATGCATCCCACGTGGTTTGTGCCGATCGACGAACTCCCCCTCACGCACAATGGCAAACTTGACCGACGTGCGCTTCCCGATCCGGTGAAGCTCAGTGCAGCGCGCGGCGCCACGGTGGCCGACGGCGCACCGCGTGACGAAGTCGAGCGCCGTCTCCGTGACATCTGGGCAACGGTTCTCCAGGTGGAGAGTCTCGGCGTCCACGATAATTTCTTCGAGCTCGGTGGTCACAGTCTGAAAGCGACGCAGATCGTCTCACGCATCCTGAAGAGCATGGACGTCAAGTTCAGCCTGCGGGATTTCTTCCAGCACAACACAGTGGCCGAACTCGCAGACCAGATCCGCCCGCTCGCCAGACAGGACAGATTCTCAGCAATCCTGCCGGTGCCGTACCAGCCGACCTACGAACTGTCGCACGCACAGAAACGCCTTTGGCTGCTCGACCGCCTTGGCGACGGGGCCTCCTACAACGTCCCCCAGGCACTTGCGATCCACGGAATTCTGGATGTGGATTCACTGCGTGCCACCTTCGAGGCAATCATCGCGCGACACGAAATCCTGCGGACGGCCTTCGTCGAGATCGACGGCGACCCGCGACAGAAAATTCTCCCTACTCTCAGCTTCACGCTGCAGCAGACCGATCTGACGGGCCGTGAAGATCCCGAGGCCGACGCCCGGGTGATCGTCGAACAGGAGGCTACGGAGCCTTTCGACCTGTCCCGTCCGCCGCTGCTGCGGGTGAGGATCCTGAAGATCACCGCGGACAAGTGCATACTCGTCATGAACATGCACCACATCGTCGGGGACGGCTGGTCCATGAATGTCCTCTTCCTCGAGATGCTGGCGCTCTACAACTCGTTCCGCACCGGCGATCCCCATACTCTCGTGCCCCTGCGGATCCAATACAGGGACTTCTCCGAGTGGCAGAACCAACAGCGCTTCGAAAGAGAGGAGAGCTACTGGCTGGGGCAGCTGGCTGGCAATCCAGGCGGCATCCGACTTCCCTTCGATTTGTCGCCGACAGAGACGCCCGATTTCAAGGGTGCCCTGGAGTCGATCCAGCTTGACGGAGAGCCCCTGGCGGCACTTCGACGCCTGGTTCGATCCAGGGAGACCACTCTGGCCAACCTGTTTCTGGCGTTGTTCAAGCTCTTCCTCTACCGGCTGACGAAGCAGGAAGACCTCTGTGTGGGCGTCAGCGTTGCCAACCGCAACCATCCGGATCTCGAGCATCTGATCGGCTTCTTCGTGAATGTCCTTCCCATCCGCATCTCGCTCTCCACCGACATGTCGTTCGACACGCTGCTGGACCGAGTGTCACAAGTTGCCTACGAAGCCTATGACCACCAGGACTACCCTTTCGACCTCATGGTCGCGAAGCTCAACCCAGACCGGCTGGCCAACAGACAACCCCTTTTCAACGTGCTCTACGCCTTCCAGAACTACGCTGATGTGCAGGTGGATCCTGCCATGGGCAGCGCCGCCGACACGGCCGACAGCGGCACGGGTCTGCGGATCGAACCGTTCCCGTTTTCCCTCCATACGTCCAAGTTCGATCTCACCCTCCTGGCCTTCGACGACACCGACCGGATTCTCCTGCATATGGAGTACGACACGTCGCGGTTCCGCCCCCAGACGATTCGTAAATATCTCGAAACCCTCGTCCGCTTCGCGTCCATGATCGCCGCTCCATACGAGCAAGAGGAAAGCCGTTGAATATCGGGGACTTCGATCTGCTCGAGTCATCGGCGGAGCGCGAAACGCTGATCAACACGGTCCGCTCGCTGAACGACCACAGCTCCGACTATCCACGGGACTGTACGGTGCACCAGGTCTTTCAGCAGACGGCACGCCGCTTCCCGGACGGGGTCGCCGTGGTCGACGGCGGCGAGACCTGGACCTACCAGGAACTGGACGCAGCATCCAATCGACTGGCCCGCTTCCTCATCAGCCGGGGTTTTCCCACGGGTACGGTCGTCGGTTTCCTGCTCGACCACACCTACGACATCTGCGTGACCCTTCTCGGCATCCTGAAGGCCGGTTGCGCGTACCTGCCCATCGATGACGACACGCCATATCAGCGGGCGCGCTACATCCTCAATGACACGCACGCGCGGGCCCTTGTGTCCACTCGGCAGCACCTCCGGATGCTGAACCGCCTGCAGTGGGACTGTCCGGACCTCGACTCCCTCCTCTGCCTCGATGTCGACGATTTCTTCGCCGAAGTGGAGCCGGAGGGCGAAAAAATGAACCGGGACGTGTGGGATTACATCGGCCAGGAGATGGTCGACGATATCTCCGGCGGCGGCTGGCAGAGCAGTTACACGGGACAGTTGTTGAGCCGAGAGGTGATGGACGAGTACGGGGAAAACATCCAC
>ERZ890510.235-NODE-235-length-47208-cov-5.237143_pt1 | contig 47208 bp, 48 predicted proteins | sample MGYA00521265_ERZ890510 | MGnify/ENA primary metagenome ERZ890510 (study PRJEB32303, sample SAMEA104408624) | aquatic metagenome | biome: Brackish water; feature: Chemocline; material: water | place: Baltic Sea | collected 2014-10-26T21:54:00 | depth 110 m ... | reverse complement strand
ATTGTGTGCGGTCCAAAAATATGAACTCTGTTACCTATTCGAAAGACTTTGAGCAGCCCAGATTGTATCTGGACTGCTTGCTGTCAAAACAGAAATTCACATCACGGAGCTTCAAAAAAATTATTGTTTTTTACGAAAGCGGCTACTTCGTTCATGGTTCTCAAGCAGCAAGACGTGATTAGGTAATCCTCTTGTTGTTGGACGTTAAGGCGATAGTCAGAGGTGCTCGGCTGCACGAACATCACACAGTCGACAGGAATTATTTTATTGCCTCCAACCATGATTGGTTCGCTTTGAACGATCATGTCTTTAACAAACAGGTTTTTCTCTTGCTCGATTCTGATTTGGTCACCGTTAATGTTTGTGGTCATGAGATAATCGCCTTCCTGCATGTTGTCTACTGTACCTATAAAGTAGTGGCTTTTAATCAATTTAATCAGTGGTTCTCTATTTTCAGCAAATCGTAGTGCCGCATTCATGGCTTGAGGCATCGTGGAGAAGGCAAAGTTAGTCGGGATGTATACGGTGGCATTGATCTTGGTTTTCCCATTAAATAAGTATTCGACATTCGCGCTTTCAACCATTACTGCAAACGTAGAGAATCTATCGTCATTCGTGATGACGTCCCATAGCGTTTGTTCGTGATGCTCGGCTATCGCTTGTTGAGGTGCCAAGGCACCGAATGCAAATGCCAACATAACTTGAATTAACTTTATTTTCATTTTCTCCCCCTTCTTGAGTTCTTAGTTTAGGTTCACTTTACCCGTATATTAATCTTTATTATTTCTGCTTAAAGTTAACAAATGCAGTTATTAAATTGTAATTTTTACTCTATCGATAGTCTACGTTAAGTTAGTTGTATCAGTTCGTGAATTTATTCACTCATTCTATATTTTTAGGTTGTCTGTTGCCAAAGTTATTATATTTACCGTATTCAGATTGCAAGTAATTCTAATCGTGAATATCAATGATGCTCACCTTCTTGTGAAGGTAAAATGTATCACGAGTGCCCTTTGTCTTAAAAAATCAGTAAAATTACATAAAGTTGTACTATAGGAGCGTAACGTGAGCAATATATTTCATTGTGCCGTAGAGGCAGGTAACCTTGAAGAGACGGTCAAGTTTTATACGGACGTTTTGTTCTGTGAGACTGACAATTCTGAAGAAGGTAAATGGGTAGATATAAATTTTTGGGGTAATGAGTTAACCCTCCATTCATCTACCCCTAGGACGAGCATGCATGGAGAGCGTCACAACGTAGAGATGGGCGCTGTTGCTGTTCCGCATTTCGGTGTGCATCTTGAGCGGGACGTCTTTGAGAAGGTCAAAGAAAGCGTTATAAATACTGTGGGATTTTTAGATGAGCCTTATATTCGTTTTGGCGGCACCGAGTACGAGCAGCAAACGTTTTTTGTTATGGATCCCAACTACAACGTGCTTGAAATTAAGTCTTTAGCGAAAACGCCGCCACCGTCTAAGTGATCAAGGGGTGGCTGATTCGGGTGCCTTTAGGATGTGGTGCCGGTCACGAGGATCGTCAATCTCGTGGCGATGCGCATTCCTCAGCATTGTGAGTTCGCCGAGCTGCGCAGTATGAAGCGGTGTTAGTAATATTCGTAGGGTTTTTTAGTAACGTTGGATTTTTCCAGGTCAGATCGTTCCGTCAGGTCTTGCTCTCTATCCCACCAAATACTTCTTGCTTTCAGCTGCTTTTCTCGCAGCTCAGGATTTTTTTTGAATAATGATTTGATGAACGTCGTCGTGTCCGATTCGTAAGGTTTTTTTGGCATAGTAGTTGAGATTTTTGACCTTGAGTTCTTAATTCTTATAAGGTCTTATTATAAGACATGTTTGACCTGATGTGAGTTGCTATGAAAAAATCAATTTGCCCACCTTTCCCTGAGAAAATTCCTTATACGTATTCGTTACATGGAGAAGTACGCAGTGATCCTTATCGTTGGGTACATAAGAAAAAATCCAAGGCAGTTAGGGCTTATCTAGAAGCCGAAAACCGTTATACCGACGAGATGATGAAGCCCAGTCTGGATTTGCAGAAACGATTGTTTTGCGAGTTTCTAAGTCGTATTAACGAAAATGACGAAAGTGTTCCTTATCAAATAGAAGGTTTTCTGTATTTCTCTAAAACGAAAAAAGGTAAGCAATATCCGATTTTGTATAGAAAAAGAAATGCTGCAACCCGACCAAAGGCGATTCTTGATTTAAATGTTCTGTCCAAGGGGCGATCCTATGCAAGTCTGGGTAATATTGAAATCAAACCGGGGTCAACGCACTTAGCGTATTCGATAGACTTTACGGGTTTTCGAGATTTTGAGTTACGACTCCGATCGATGAGTGGTAAAGAAGAGATAACGCTCTATCACAACAGAGTGCGTTCTTTTGCATGGGCAAATGATGGGAGATATCTGTTTGTCGTTTTGGAGGATCGGGCGAAACGACCCTTCCAGGTTTGGCGTAGAGACATAGAAACTGGCAAGACTTCGTTTATTTATGAGGAAACGGATCCTCTTTTTTCTGTGTCAGTCGCACGCTCGCGGAGCGGTAAGTATTTATTTATTCACTCATCGAGCAGCACGACGAGTGAGGTTTTATATGTTTCTGGGGATGATCCTTTAAAAGGATTACGGATTTTTGCTAAGCGCAGATCATGCCATGAGTACTATGTTGAGCATGGTGAGGCTGGGTTTTTCGTTCTAACGAATAAGCAAGCAAAAAATTTTCGAGTAATGTTTGTTAGGGAGGAGGCTACCCAAGAGAAGTTCTGGGTGGACGTTATTTCGCATCAACAGGATTTGGTCATTGACGATATTGATGTCTTTAAAAAGCATATGGTCGTTGAAGAGAGATTTCAAGGTTTTTCTCGCCTTCGAGTTGTCGATCTTAAAACCTTATCTAGTCAAGAGATTCCATTACCCGAACACTTGTGTTCTGTTTCTGGCTACCACAATGAAGAGTATGACTGTGACGAGTATTTGTTCGAATATGAGTCCTATGTTTCTCCCGAATCAGTGTACGCCTACCATTTTGATTCTCGAAAAACGACACTGCTCAAACAAGATATTGTTAAAAAAGGTTACCGGCAGTCTCAATATGCCACTGAACTGATTGAGGTTCGGCTTGAGGATGGTTCGGTTGTGCCGGTTACCATTGTGTATAAGCGAGCCATGCGCGGCGACCACCTAAGCCCGATGGTGCTCACAGCGTACGGCGCATATGGTATTCCCAATGATCCTTACTTTAGCTCGACCAGGTTATCGTTATTAGATCGGGGTGTTATTTTTGCAACTGCCCATGTTCGTGGGGGAGGAGAGCGAGGGGAGGTTTGGCACGATCAGGGAAAAATGTTATTAAAGCGACATAGTTTCACTGATTTTATTGCTTGTGCGAAACATTTAATTGCTGCTGGCTATACTGGTTCGGATAGATTGGTGATACAAGGAGGTAGCGCAGGAGGTTTGTTGGTCGCAGCGGTAACTAATATGGCGCCAGAATTGTTTTGTGGTGTGCTGGCAGATGTCCCATTCGTCGATGTGGTGAACACAATGCTGGATGAGACGTTGCCTCTTACGATCGGAGAGTTTGAGGAGTGGGGTAATCCAAAGTTGAAACCGTACTACAAATACATCAATTCGTACTCACCTTATGACAATATTGTGGCTCAAAACTATCCCGCTATGCTTGTACAAACGTCTCTAAACGATAGCCAAGTCATGTATTGGGAACCAGTAAAGTACGTTGCTCGTTTGCGCGAGCTCAAAACTGATGAAAGACCACTGCTTCTCAACGTAAATATGGATGCTGGGCATGGTGGCGCCTCCGGTCGTTATGATTTTTTAAGAGAGATGGCGTTTGAGTACGCCTTTATTCTTGGTGTTTTGGGGTTGGAGACCTAGATTTTCTTCAACATTTATGGTTAAAGTCTTATATTGTTTTTTTGAATTTTGATTCGATCATGAAAAAAATATTCCTTATTGTATGAGCATCCTAGAACGCAAGATTGATTTTCGAAGCGACACAGTCACCAAACCCACTCTTGAGATGCGCGCAGCCATGGCGTCTGCAGAAGTTGGTGACGATGTGTACGGCGAAGACCCCACGGTAAACGAACTGGAATCTCTAGCTTCTCAGATGAGCGGTAAGGAATCCTCAATTTTTGTGGCAAGTGGCACTCAAAGCAATTTGCTCGCACTTTTGGTTCATTGCGAGCGTGGCGACGAGTATATCGTCGGCCAACAAGGGCATACCTATAAGTATGAGGGTGGAGGTGCAGCGGTGCTAGGTAGCATTCAGCCTCAACCATTGGACTACGAAAAAGATGGCACGTTGGATTTGGGTGCGGTAGAGGCAGCTATTAAGCCCGACGACCCACATTTTGCTCGTACCAGGCTTCTGTGCTTAGAAAATACGCAAGCAGGCCAACCTCTTCCCATTAAATATTTGGAAAGCGCCAGGAATTTTTGTGATCGTACTGGTTTGTCACTTCATCTAGACGGCGCGCGATTATTTAATGCAAGCGTTGGTCTTGGTGTTGACGTGACCGTGATCACGCAATTTTTTGATACGGTATCGATCTGTCTCTCTAAGGGATTAGGGGCACCAGTTGGTTCGGTCTTATGCGGACCTGCAGATCTGATTCGTAAGGCTAGACGATGGCGCAAGGTGCTGGGTGGTGGTATGCGGCAAGCCGGCATTCTTGCTGCAGCAGGCATTTATGCATTGCAGCACCATCTGGAAAGATTGGACGCAGATCATGCAAGAGCGCGATTATTATTTGATCAATTACTGAAACTTAACCACCCGAAACTTAAGGTGTTAGGGGTTCACACCAATATGGTGTTTATCTCGTTCGACGAGGTAGATGTGACCAGTATTGCGACTAACCTTCGCGCTAAAAACATTCTCATGACTCCTGGGCAATCAGTGCGGTTGGTGACTCACCTTGATTTAAATGATGAGGATGTCGATATCTTCGTGACTGAGTTAGGCGCAGCGTTACAATAAATTGACTGTCTATCTTTGATTTAATACTGTTAAAGCGACTGTTCTATTGCCTTGGCTATGGCTTCTGGGGGCTGAGCTCCCGATAAGCCAATAGATTTATTGATGATGAAGAATGGAACACCTTGGATACCAAGGCGCGTTGCCTCCTGTATGTCTTCTTCGATTTTTTCCATAAAAAGACCATCATTTAGGACAGAGTCAACAGTAGTCTCATTAAGTCCAATATCAGTCGCAAGCGCAATAATATTATCTCTATTGGTTAGATCTACCCCATCAATAAAAAATGCTTTAAAAAGACTCTCAACAAAATCGTGATCTCGTTGAACCATTTCTGCCGCATAGACTAGGGCATGCAGGATGCTGGAATTTGGCTGGGTCTCGATTTTGTTAAAGTTTAGTTCTAACCCAACCTCATGACCGGACCGTTGAACTCGATCATAAACCATTGCCGCACGCTCCGTGCCTCCAAACTTAGTGGACGTGTATTCGGAACGTGAGATTCCGATGGAAGGTAGTTGCGGGTTCAATTGAAACGACCGCCAGTTAATTTTTATATTTTTGGCTCCCTCATGTTCTCGCGTGAGTTGCAATAGCGCTGCTTCTAGATTTCTTTTGCCAATGAAGCACCAAGGGCAGACCACATCGGAGAATATTTCAATTGAGACCATATCGATAACTGTCTTTAAAATTTAAATGATATTAAAGGTTCTTGATGAAGGATTGTAACAATGTTTTGTGTTCGGGCTTAAGCAATAAATAGTTATCTCTTGCCGAGATTGCTTCGCCTTCGTGCCACAGAATAGCCTCCTCTATGGTCTTCGCCCGCCCATCATGAAGTAACGAGCCCCCGGACCTTAAATGCTCCCCAATGCCTATTAAGGGGGCTGTTCGCCAATCCTCGGGTTGAGCTTGAAATTCCTTAAGCCCATCGTTTAAGCCGCTACCCATATCGTGAAGTAGGAGGTCTGTGTACAGGGTGACGGTATGGGTGTCTTCGCTATTCGTTGATGTAGCGTTAAGGTCGGTACGATGGCAGACGTTGCATCCAGCCATTTCGAAATGAGATTTACCCATATGCCCTGTTTCATTTTTATGATCGCGGGGAAGGGTTTCAGTCGCTCGAAGGAATTCAGCGATTGCGTTAATGTTATCTTCGGAAACCTCAAGGCCGCCCACATTATTTAATCCTGTGCAAATTTCTTGCTTAGCCGCGCATGGGTTGTCGGAATAAAATATTGACGTTACGCCTAATTCATCTCGGAACGCTTTGCTTATTTGGTCTAATAGGGAGGGGGACGATGCTTTATACCCGAAACGTCCCACTTCTGTCTTTTTATTAATCGGATCAATGACGTAGTTGATACGTCCATTTAGACCTAGAGTTTTTTGTTCCGCAATGATTAATTTCAGTTGATTCTCATCGACGGACTCAAGCAAACCAATGCTGGTTAGATCTCGTCCCATACGAATAGAGGTTGTGGTGCTTCTACCTAGCTCACCGAACCTTAACTCAGTGATCTGGGGGGATGGAAATCGAATAAACTGTTGACCGATTTTTTTCTTTTTCCAGTGCAGAGTGAAAGCCCCTTCTCTAGGTAATTTACCTGTGATGCCGAATAGACTTAATTCGTTGCCATATCTTGGATGACCAGATTTGCCATTTAAATTCCGAATTTTTAAAACAATAGGGTTTATCTTGCCATTTGAACTGTCGAACATGTAAGGGTTTGTGCCGGCATTGTGACAATCGACACACGATTCCGCATTTGAATGGGGACCTCGGCCCCACGAGCCGTTACTTAAAAAAGGGACCACCCAGCGAGTGTTAAACGCCTCAATTCCTTTTATTGCTGTAGCCGGTTCTGAGTAAATCCATAGAGGTATGAATAAGACCAAGCTCAGAAAAATCTTCGATAGATTTAATTTTTGCCCAAACCTTGTGGTCATAGACTGGTATGGCAGAAGTTTCTCCTGCAGGGCATTTACTCGAGCCTGGCTCTTACCATTAGCGCTCCTTACAGTTCAATTGGCCAGTTAATTCCTGCTGTGAATCCGCCATCAACCCTGATCGTTTGACCCGTCATAAACTTTGACGCATCAGATGCTAGAAAGATTGCGGAACCACTTAAATCAGAGGCTGTGCCAAGCCGCTCGAGCGGAGTATTTGCTTTACCCCACGCTTGCATGGTTTCATCGGACCAAACTTTTTTAGTTAGGTCTGTCAAGATAAACCCAGGGGCAATCGAGTTTACGCGTATCCCGTGTCGCCCCCACTCGTTGGCTAAGCCTCTAGTCATCATCAGCACACTAGCTTTGCTCATTGCGTAAGGGGTCGTTCCGCGTAGAGGTGCATACGTGTTGAGTGAGTCCACGTTAATAATTGAACCGCTTTGCTGCGCGATCATTTTTTTCCCGACCGCTTGAGCAATTATCCATGCCCCTTTGGCGTTAATGTCTGTAATCCAGTCATACTCCTCAGGGGTATACGCCTCAGCTTTCATGCGCTTATTGACCCCCGCGACGCTCACGAGCGTATCGATTCTCCCGTGCTGAGAAACGACAGACTCCACCAATGAGTTAACGTCCTCTGAGCTAGAAACGTCACAGACTTCGGCTTGGATCGTAGCTGATTTTGCGGAAATCTCCTCTACGGTTTTATCCAGCGTCGCTTTATCACGACCAGCAATGATGACTGTCGCGTCTCTAGAAGCGAAGGCTGATGCGATCTCTTTGCCAATGCCTCGGCCGCCCCCAGTGATGAGAACGATCTGATTTTTCACGGAAAATAATGCGTCTGACATAAAAGCTCCATTTAATCGATGATAGATTGATAGACCAAGTTGCGTAAAAGAACTCGGTGTTCATTTCTTCTGTAGGGGTCTTGTGACATGAAGGATACGACCAACTCCTCTGCGGGGTCAATCCAAAAATACGTACCACCATAGCCAGCCCAAAAATATTCCCCTACTGATCCCGGCCAGACTGATTGACCATCTTCGAGCCTAGTTGCGAAACCTAAGCCAAAACCGTAACCAGGGCCAGGTAGGTAGAGCCTACCTTTGCTGATGTTTTCGTTAATGTGATTTGTCGACATAAAGAGAACTATTTTTGGAGATAGGATACGAATTCCATCCAGTTCCCCGCCATTTAGCATCATTTGGCAAAAACGAATGTAATCATCCGCGGTAGAAGAAAGCCCATGCCCGCCTGCGAACAAGGTCATAGGTTTTTTTACATCGATGAGCTCTATTTTTTCCCCGGTCGCAATGTCTGTCATATTTTCCGCAACACGATGATGCTTACTCTCGGGTACGCCAAAACTTGTGTCTCGCATTCCTAATGGAGTGAAAATAGTCTTACTTAAGTATCGATCAAGTGTCATCCCTGATATCACTTCGATTACTCGTCCTAAAACATCTGTCGATCGGCCATAATCCCATGTGGATCCGGGTTCATATGCTAAGGGTAATCCGGCTAAAGTATTCACATAATCTTCAAGGGTCCAATCAAGAGAGCTTAGATTCGCCGCTAAATATTTTTCTTTGACCAGTGTTTTTTTTCCGAATGGACCATAAGTTAAGCCTGATGTGTGGCGCATAAGATCTTGAATTGTTATCTGTTTGCGGGCCTTTTTTGTCTGAAGTAAAGCAATCCCATCACTATTGACCATTTCAATCCCAACTTGAACCTCTTCGAACAAGGGGAGGTATTTTGAAACAGGGTCTGACAAGGACAACATGCCGGACTCTACGAGCGTCATTGCCGCGACACTTATGATGGGTTTTGTCATCGAGTAAATTCTAAATATTGAATCTTGAGACATTGGAATATTCGATTCGATATCCTGCCAACCTATGGCATTGGAGTACACCAATTTACCTTGTCGTGCGACACGGATAACGACTCCGGGTAGACTTTTAGCTTCAATACGATTTTCAAACGCCTGCGTTATTCTTTTTAGTCGCTCTGAAGATACTCCCACGCTCTCTGGTTGTGCTGCGGGTAGTGGGTTTGAGTGACTCGTGGTTACAACACTGAATGCTAAAAACATCAATGAAAAGTATTGTGCTATTTTCGTTATGGTCATTCTTGCTCCCGAATTAAGTGGCTTTTTGTAATGAGTAGTCGCTCGTTCTAGTTTAATTTTAAAAGTTGAATGGTGCTATTGATTTAAAAAAATACATTTGTATTGGATGTGGAATGACGTAGAATCCACCGCCGTCTACTGACACACCGTTTCTTGAAAGTTACCTTTGCTTCGTTTTGCAGCTGATTTAAAACCTACGCACCGAGCAATACTATTCATGATGGGTATGGTTTTTTTATTCGCCATGCTTGAGACAACGGCAAAGTCTTTGAGTCAATCCTATCCGGTGCCTCTTATCGTTTGGTTCCGGTATGTCACACACTTCGTCTTGATGATATTACTTCTAGGACCGAGATATGGGTCTCGGTTGATTAAAACAGATAATCCTAAGGCGCAGATTTTAAGGGCAATGCTCTTAATGGGGTCAACGCTACTCTACTTTACGGCATTAAGTGTTTTACCTCTGGCTACGGCAAAATCGATCGGTTTTATTTCCCCACTACTGGTGACAATGTTTGCTTTTTGGATATTGAAAGAACAGGTTTCTAGGCCCAGATGGGTGGCGGTGTTAGTTGGATTCATTGGGGTTTTATTAGTAATTAATCCCACAAAAAGCTTCGATTGGTATTTTGTGCTCCCGCTGCTATCCGCAATTTTTTACAGTATGTATCAAATCATGACGCGTCACTTCAGCAATCGAGAACACCCAGTTGCGACACTCTTCTACACGGGCTTGGTTGGATCACTGTTACTTAGTCTAGTGGTCCCGGTGTTTTGGGTTACGCCGCAGCTTGCCGATCTCCCAAAGTTTCTTTTCTTAGGGTTTGCAGGAGCAGTGGGACATTTTATGCTGATCAAAGCGATGGAGTTAGAGGATGCTTCATTTTTATCCCCACTTGGGTATGTCCAACTTGTTTGGGTAACCCTTTTCGGCTACTGGGCATTCGACCATCTTCCAAGTACCACGGGTTTTGTCGGGATGACGATAATCGTGGGCGCTGGATTGTACGTCGCGTTAGGACAAAAAAACCGCCACTCTGGAATTACGCACATTGTTAACGAATAATGAGCGTTAATTACGCTATCGCTGCAGTCACTCTAATTTCTACTTTGTAATTAGGCGTGGCCAGCTTGGATTCAACGCAGGCCCTGGCTGGGGTATGCCCTTTAGGGACCCACATATCCCAGATAACATTCATATCTGCAAAGTCATTCATGTCTGCCAACCATATGGTGACCGATAGTATTTTGGTCTTATCCGAACCATTTGAGAGGAGGTACCCGTCAATGGTATCGAGGATTTGTCCAGTTTGTCCTTGAATATCTGTATTCGGGTCTCCGGCCACGATACCTGCTGTGTAGATTATGTTGCCATGTATTACGGCTTGGGACATTCGGTTATTAGAGTCAATTCTCGTGATGCTCATAAGTAATCCTTAATAGTTTTAATATTTCTTGATTTTAGTTTGAGCTAGGGATTGCTGCACGAGATATTTTCATAGTGACCATTTCCTCGGCAACGGTTGGGTGGATCGCGACGGTATCGTCGAAGTCTTTTTTAGTCGCCCCCATTCGAACAGCAACGGCAAAACCTTGCATCATTTCATCCATCCCAAGCCCAATCCCATGACAGCCGACCACTTTTTCTTCAGGTCCAGTAACGATTAGCTTCATGAGGCATTTCGCCCCATTAGAGTTGAAGGCGAAGTGCATCGGTTTGAAACTGCTTTCATAGACTTTGACATTGTGTGCCCCGAATTTTGTGACTGCCTCGTGTTCAGTAATCCCAACGGTTCCTATCGGAGGATGGCTAAAAATAACTGTTGGAATGTTTTCGTAGTTTAAATGTCGATCTTCTTGCCCATTAAATAATCTATCAGCGAGGCGCCTACCTGCCGCAATAGCTACTGGTGTTAACTCGTGATGCCCTGTGATGTCACCCACGGCAAAGATTCCAGGAACATTCGTTTCTTGATATTTGTTGACGGTGATATGACCAGATTCTGTCGTTTCCACGCCAACGTTATCTAGGTTTAGGGTCTGGGTGTTGGGTGTTCGACCGATTGCCCAAATGACTTGGTCGAATCCAGAGTATTCATCTCCGTTATTTGACTTCAATAGGAGAGTCTTATTGTCTTCTATGATTTCCTTAAATGCAGTGTTTTTAATGATTTGAACTCCGTCTCTCTCCATTTCGCTCATCAGTACTGATCGAATGGAGTGATCGAAGTGTCGTAAAACTTCAGTTTTTCGTAAAAATAAGGATACCTGTGAACCAAGCGCATTCAATAATCCGGAGAATTCGACAGCGATGTAGCCGGCACCGATGACGGCAACTTTTTTGGGTTGCTGTTCGAGCTCAAAAAAACCGTCTGAGGTAATGCCCAGCTGTGCACCCGGAATCGCTGGGACCAAAGGATAACCTCCTGTAGCGACCAGTATGCGGGTGCTTTGATAGGTGTTGTCACCAACACGCACGGTATTGTGCGATTCAAAAACAGCGTCACCTTTTATAACTTCGACGTTGTTACCATCAAGACCGCGCTCATAACCGGCATTAAGTCTTTGGATGTAGCTGTCTCGTTGTGCTTTGAGCTTGGACCAATGGAACTCCCCAAGATGCGTGTCAAAACCATAATTCTTTGCTTCTGTTACTGCCGCATGAAGACTCGCGGCAGTCCACATTATCTTCTTGGGAACGCAGCCGACGTTAACACAAGTGCCACCCATTCGGCCTTTCTCGATAAGGGCTACGCGAGCCCCATAGGAGCCTGCACGATTGGCTGTCGCGACCCCGCCGCTACCGCCCCCAATTACAATTAAATCATACTGAGACATGCTACTCTTTACTCCATAATGTTGATTGCTGCCCACTAGTCTATACGATTAAACGTATTTTATTGTGAATTGTAATTAACAAGTTATGTCAGTTGTTTACGCATTCTTGCAGCTCTTAATAACGGAATAAAAGGGATAATATGCAGCCAGTTTTACTGTTTGATGTTAATGAGTCATTACTGGATCTCAAAACTCTTGAGCCACATTTTAAAACACATTTCGGAGATCAAATCATGGTGAGCGAATGGTTTGATCAGGTAATACAGACGGCTATGTTATCCGTGATTCTTGGGTGGTCTCGCAACTTTTCGGAAGTCGGCCGCTCTGCTTTGGAAATGGTTGTGGAGCGTCACGATCTCTCACTATCAGAAAATATGTTGAGTGACATTGTTGGTGGAATGAGGAAGTTGTCACCACATGACGATGTCATTCCTGCACTCAAAAAACTTAAATCATTAAATTTTCGTATGGCTGCGTTGACCAACTCGCCGGTTGCTGTCGCGCAGGAGCAATTGGCGCACGCAGGATTAATTGATTTTTTCGAAACGGTTATTTCGGTAGAGGAAGTTAAGACGCTTAAGCCTGACCCAAAAGTCTATCGTTATGCGACTGAGAAAATGAAGGTTGATCCAGAAAATGCCTATCTAATTGCTGCGCATGCATGGGATGTTGCGGGTGCAATGGCGATTGGTTGTAAGGGGGCATTAATCAAGCGGTTTGGTATTGCCTCCAACCCAATTGCTCCATTACCGACGATTGCAGCTGATAGCCTGACTTCGGTTGCCGATCTTATTTGTGACACTTGTTGGTATAACGCGGACTAGAGAGGGTAGATGTGATTAAGTTATTTTATTGGCCAACTCCGAACGGACATAAAATTACGATGCTTTTAGAGGCAGCTGGTTTAGAGTATGACATTGTTCCTATTAACATCAGTCGTGGGGAGCAGTTTGAGGAGTCGTTCTTAAAAATCGCGCCCAATAATCGTATGCCAGCGATTGTTGATGAAGAGCCGACTGGCGGCGGGGATCCCATTACTGTTTTTGAGTCTGGAGCTATTTTGCAGTATTTGGCGGAAAAGACTGGTCAATTTATCCCGAATGATTTGCGTAAGAAAGTCCAAGTAATGGAGTGGTTATTCTGGCAAATGGGTGGTCTGGGTCCGATGGCAGGTCAGAATCACCATTTTGTATCTTACGCGCCAGAACCAATTCCCTATGCTATTGAGCGTTATGTTAATGAGACTGCGCGGCTATACGCGGTTTTAGATAAACAACTCAATGGGCGAGACTACATCGTGGATGACTATTCCATCGCAGATATGGCTTGTTACCCTTGGGTGGTCTTGCATGAGCGTCAGAGACAGAATCTTGATGACTTTCCGTCAATACAGAAGTGGCATGAACGTGTGAGAGCTAAAGGGTCTGTGGCGAGAGCCTATGCGCGAGGAAAAGAAATCAGCCGAGGGCCAGTGGTCGATGATGAGGCAAAAAAATTCTTATTTGGGCAAGGTTCTCATACAATTCAAGGGAAGGTTTAATTCATGATTCAGCTATTTGACTTGGCGTCGAAGTATCCTGAGGTTCGGTTCTCTCCATTTTGCTGGCGTATAAAATATGCTTTAGCGCATAAAGGCCTGAGCTGGGAGGAAATTCCGATTTATTTTTCGGAAATAGATCAATTGCCCGTGCCAAATGACGGCAAGGTCCCAGTATTAGTCGATGGGAGTGAGGTTGTTATTGATTCGTGGGATATCGCACTTTTTCTTGATAAAAAATATCCACAGCATGCATTATTTGATAGCGACGAGTCCCGATCTCAATCTTTGTTTGTGAAGTGCTGGACAGAGACGGTGTTGCATTCGCTAGTTTCTCGCATGGGCATTTTGGACTTTTTTGGTTTACAGAAGGATGCCGATCAGAAATACTTTCGAGAAAGCCGAGAAATTCGTTTTGGCATCACTTTGGAAGAGTGGGGGGGTAACCCAGAAGCTGCGCGTATAGGTTTCATAAAGGCTTTAGAGCCTCTGCGACAGACGCTTAGCCGACAAAATTTCCTGGGTGGTAAGGGTCCTAATTTTTCAGATTATATTATGGTTGGTATTTTTCAGTGGCTACGGTGTGGATCTGGATTAACCATTTTTGACAAAGCTGATGATGTTTATGCGTATCAAGAAAGACTATTGGATTTGTTTGATGGCCTAGGCCGATCTGCTCCTGCTTATCCTAAGGAAAACCACGGATAAATCAGTCGTTCAATCTATGGCGATACGTTTATATTGAATAGCAGTTATTTCTAGTTCCTCTCTTCCATTGGGCGTATCTAGGTAGACCCGATCCCCTATGCGAGTTTTTAACAATGATGTTGCGAGTGGGGAGATCCAACTGATCAACCTTTTTTTCGCGTCCGCTTCGTCAATACCGACGATCGCCACAGTTTCTTCATGAGCTTTCGATCTTCTAAAAGAAACTGTTGCACCAAAGAATACTTGCTCAGTTGCCTCTCGCTGCTCTGGGTCGATTGCTACTGCTGAATCTAATTTTTTTGTGAGGAGTCTTATTCGTTTATCAATTTCACGTAATTTTCTTTTGCCATAGATATAGTCACCATTCTCTGATCGGTCTCCGTTGGAGGCTGCCCATGAAATGACTTTGACGAGTGCAGGGCGCTCTAAGTCAATTAAACGTAAGGCCTCGTCTTTCAGTCGCTTCATTCCATTGGGTGTGATGTAGTTCTTTGTGGACATTAAATGGAAGTTTCTTGATCAAAAGTAAAAGGGTATAGGCTGGCATTTTAAGAAAAGTCACGGAGACGTGCATATTGGCGTCTATGTAATCTGTCTGAGTCAGATATTGTAATAGTATAATTCGTGTCGGAAGTTAAAAATTAAATTTATTCTCAAATGAAATATTAATAAGGATTGAATATGACTATCAAAGTTGGTGACCACGTTCCGGAATGTACGCTACGCGAGTATATTAATGAGGAAACAGAAGGATGTAGCATCGGACCGAACACATTCAAGTTGTCTGAGCTTGTGAAGGGTAAGCGCATTGCTTTATTCGCACTGCCGGGCGCTTACACACCGACTTGTTCGGCAAAACACTTACCTGGTTACGTTGAAAAAGCAGCGGAACTTAAACAGAAGATTGATGAAATCTGGTGCGTGTCCGTCAATGATGCCTTTGTTATGGGTGCTTGGGGACGAGAAAATAATGCGACAGGTGCTGTTCGCATGATGGCAGATGGCAGCGCTGAATTTACTAAGGCGGTAGGAATGGATCTTGATCTTACTGCTGGAGGAATGGGCGTGCGTTCTAAGCGCTACTCGATGCTGATTGATGACGGAGTGGTCAAAGCAATTAATGTTGAAGAGGCTCCTGGCGGTATGGAAGTTAGTGATGCCGAAACTATGTTGAAGCTAGTTTAAGTCGTAAATTTAAACGACTGTATGTTCATTATGCGCTGTTCGTTAGTGATTAAGTTTTGACTAAAAAGTTCTTCAGGCATTCCGTGACCTGATTGGGCTGTTCAGCCATGATGGCGTGTCCGGTACCTGGCAGGACTTTGACTAGACTGCCAGGTAGCGCATTTCTCAAGCTTTTTGTGCGGGACGCGGGAGTCATTTTGTCCTGAGATCCCAAAAGCAAAATACTAGGGCAGTTGATTTTTTGAGCTGAAGAAATGCCCTTGTCGTATGTGTTGCATGCGATGAAATCCGCATGTAAAACTCCCGGCTGTGTGCGATTCATTAGTTTGAGGCTTACCCCTTCCATTGATAGGCCCGGGATATCATTTTTTCCTAGCTTTGCTCGTCCACTAAATGAATATTGGTTCATAAGTCGGTAGGCGACTTTGGGATTTTTTTTGGCTGTTTCCAATAATTGGTCTGAAACAGGCATGGGGACGTTGATGCCTATCAGTGCGATTTGGTTGGCAAGGCTGTTTTTTCTTGAAGCAAGTTCAAGGCCGATTAATGATCCCATGCTGTGTCCAACGATTGCCAATTGCTCTAGGTTTAGAGTTTTGGTGCATTTTTCAACCCAGTCGGCTAGTGCGCTGATGCTATTCAGTGGAGGTCCCTTGCTTTGACCATGTCCGGGCAGGTCAATAGCTAGCGCATTCCAACCATGCGTTGAAAAATATCGGCACTGCATATTCCACACGCTATGATCATTTGCGGCCCCGTGAATGAACAATACGGAGGGTTGATGATGGTGTATCTCTCGGGCTGCCGTGTAAATAAATGTGTCTTGATTATCGATAGTAATGAACATGATGACTGTGTCCTCTATCGAGATTTGAGTGCCTGTTTGAGATCACTCAATAGGTCATCGATATTTTCTATACCAACAGAGAGCCGAACTGTTCCGGCCGCAATCCCGGCCGCTAATAAATCCTCGTCACTCATTCGGAAATGTGTTGTTGATGCGGGATGTATTACGAGTGATTTGGCATCTCCGACATTGGCTAAATGAGAGAATATTTTGAGTCGTTCGATAAATCGCTGGCCCGCCTCTCGACCATCTTTTAGTTCGAAGGTGAATACCGCTCCACAGCCTTTGGGCAGGAGCGTTTTCGCGAGTTCGTGGTCGGTGTGTTCGGGTAATTCTGGATAAATGACTTGTTTGACTGATTCATGATTCTGGAGAAACGCGACGACTGCACGAGTGTTTTCCATGTGTCTTTGCATGCGGGGGCCTAGTGTTTCCACTCCTTGCATGATTTGAAATGCATTCATTGGGCTCATGCAGGCACCAAAATCACGTAAACCCTCACGTCTGGCTCTGAGCAAGAAGGCCGCTACTGGAGACTCATCCGTGAATACCATGTTATGAAACCCGGTGTAGGGTTGTGTCAAAGTTGGAAATTTGTCGCTTTGAGTCCAGTCAAAGTCACCACCATCAATAAGGAGCCCTCCAATCGCTACCCCATGCCCTCCTAAAAACTTAGTTGCGGAATGCATAATTAGATCTGCGCCTAGTGCAAATGGCTTGAGCAAATAGGGGGTTGTAAATGTTGAATCGACCATTAGGGGTAGTTGGTGTTGATGCGCCAATTCGGAGATCGCGGGAATATTAAGGACATCTAACCCTGGATTGCCTAAGGTCTCACTAAAGATCAGTCGTGTCTCAGGTTTGATTGCGGCCGCTACGCTGTCGTGATCACGAAAATTCACAAAAGTAGTTTCGATCCCGAACCTCGGCATGGTGTATTGGAGTAGGTTATGTGACCCCCCATAGAGAGACCTGGATGCGACAATGTGACTTCCTTGACCCATTAAAGTGGTAATGGCCAAGTGCAAGGCCGCTTGCCCACTAGCGGTCGCAATGGCGCCGACTCCACCTTCCATAGCGCTAATACGCTCTTCTAGTACGGCGGTGGTTGGGTTTGAAATTCTTGAGTAGACGTGCCCACCACGTTCCATATTGAATAGTGAGGCTGCGGTATCCGTGTCGGGGAAGACATAGGAAGTTGTGAAATGAATAGGTTGAGCTCTTGACCCATATTCGCTATCAGGTTCCTGTCCTGCGTGTAGCCCTAGAGTTTCTAATTTGAAATCGTGATGATCAGGCATTGTTAGGATCTTAATAAGCTGTTAACAAGATTAGGCGCTACGCACTCGAGTAATGTTGCGATTGATTGTTATTCAGTTGGTTCGTCACGACCTTTTTTACAATCACTACGAAAAACATTGCCAGCACTTTCAACATTCCAATTTCTACCGTAGTTACCAAAAACATAGTCAAGCACAATGGATAAATTCTTTTTTTCAACGGGGTCGGCGAACGTTCTCGCTTCTAAGCGCGCCATTGCTTCCTCGTAGGTGGCAAGCTCTTCTTTCCTCCACCCCATCGCCTCAGAGGCAAATTCGCCAATATCATCGCAGGTCATTGTTCCTAGAGGGTAGGGGGCGGCTGATGCGGGTTGAATCAAAAATAAGCCAATAAGACTCAGTAATAAGGGAACTTTATTTTGCATAAAATGGACCTAGAACGTGGAACATTAATCTTGACTGATAAGTATACTAAAAAGATGTCTCTTAAAAAGCATCCAATTCAAAGAGTTATTAAATTTTAAGATGCAGTGTTATGACTTATAAGTTATCGTTTATGCCTCATCATACTTTCTATTCGTAAGAGTTACCGTGGATATGAGTCACTATTTTAGATCTTTACTGATTATTGGATTGTTTCTATTTTCGTCCCCAGTAGTGCTGGCAGAGGACTGGGGCTCTAGATCTGATCGGGAACAGGCGCTCGAGCAACTTAAAGACTTTGATGCTTCTGTAAGGCGCAGTGCCCTTGCCCTGTTGGCTGATACAGGGATGATTGACGATGTGCCTCATATGCTTCGACTGTTGAGAGACGATGATTCCGCTGTGCGCAGCATGGCTGACCAGGCCATTACCGGCCTTTGGCTTCGGTTGGATAACTTGTCCGCAAAGAGGTTGTTTGTGAAGGCGACACTTGCGTTGCAAAATGGTAATAACAAAGAGGCCATTGGATTCTTAGATTCAGTCATTGAGGCGGAACCATCTTTTTCTGAAGCTTGGAACAAACGCGGAGATGCTTGGCTGAATGCAGGTGATATTGATCATGCGCTGGCAGATTATGAGGTCGCGCTCCAACTTAATCCCTATCATTACGGAGTCATGCAAAGCTGTGCAAGTATTTGGATGGAGCGCTCAAATGCGAGAAATGCTTACAACTATCTTTCCCAAGCTATGGCGATAAACCCTAATTTGGATTACCTAATACCTGTCATCGTAGATCTAGAGGCACGGCTCGAAAACGACAGGATTTGATGGTGGCTTACTCAGGTCAAGCGTCATGACCATCCCTGTTGCACCGAATTCGGATCTTGGTCAGTTAACGTCTAAGATCCGCATCATCGCTCGCGAGCAAGGTTTCGATGACATGCGCGTAACGGATTGTGATTTATCAGAATCTGCACCACGTTTACAAGAATGGCTCGATAAGGGTTACGCGGGTGATATGGACTACATCGGCAATCGGTTCGAGATGAAAATTGATCCAGATAAGCTTGTCAGTGGCGTGAAGCGCATTATCAGTTTGAGAATGAATTATTTTCAGTTTCGAAATGAAAGTATGGATGGATTTAATTTTATAAATGCTCCCGATAAGGGGTTTATTTCCAGTTACGCATTAGGTCGTGACTACCACAAGGTCATCCGAGGGCGCTTAGAAAAAGTTGCGCAAAACGTTCAGTCGATTATTGGTGCGTTCGGCTATCGTGTATTTACTGACAGCGCACCTGTGATGGAAGTGGAGTTGGCGACAAAATCAGGGTTGGGTTGGCGCGGTAAACACACACTGTTGATCAATAAAAATGCTGGATCATGGTTTTTTCTAGGGGAGATTTACACTGATTTAGATTTGCCGTTAGATAGTCCTGCGAGTGAACATTGCGGGACATGCAGTCGATGTATTGATATTTGTCCCACAAAAGCCATCCTTGGCCCTTATAAGCTGGATGCGCGAAGGTGCATCTCCTATCTGACGATCGAACACCGAGGGAGTATCCCGAAAGAATTCAGAAAGTTATTGGGTAACCGTATTTACGGTTGTGATGACTGTCAGGTGGTGTGTCCATGGAATAAATATGCGTCGGTTACAACCGTTCCAGACTTTAATGTTAGAGAATCCTTAGATGGTGAAACTTTAGTGAAGCTGTTTTCATGGAGCGAATCTGAATTTTATCGATATACCGAGGGGAGTCCGATTCGCCGTATTGGTTACGAGCGATGGCTGCGCAACTTGGCTTGTGCGCTTGGAAACGCACCGACCTCACCGGAAATCATTCGCTCGCTTGAGTTAAGAAAATCATATGAATCAGAATTAGTTAGAGAGCATGTGGCTTGGGCCTTAGATGAACATCTTTAATCATTCGTTCTAATATAATATGGGTGTACCGTTAAAACGGTAACGATCAGCAGCCTTTTTTTGTCTATTTGTCTGTAAATGTGGAGTGTCTTCTAGGAGAAATATGATGAAACGTTATTTTTTGGGTGTCACAGGTTTATTACTTCTTATAGTCGTTAATGCGGCATCGGCTCAATCTGTTGAAAAGGCAATCAAATATCGCCAAGGTGCTTTCTCGGTGATGGGTTGGAATTTTGGAGCGATCGTAGATATGATTAAAGGAAAGCGACCATATGATCAGGCTGATTTCGCACGTAGGGCGCAAGTCATTGCTGATGTTAGTCAGGTCCCGCTCGAGGGGTTTGTTACTGAGTCTCACGCAGGGACTACTAAAGCTAGGCCCGAGATTTGGACAAATTATGCTGACTTCGAGCAGAAAATGAAGCTGATGCAAGACGCGGCCGATCTTCTAGCGACGACCAGCCTCTCGGGCGACTATGACGCTTCGAAGCGGGCCGTCTCGGTCCTTGGCAAAACGTGTAAGTCTTGTCACGACGACTATCGAAAAAAGTAAACCAATCCAATCTTTATGTCTACTGTAATCAAGGCGTGGTTGCTTTAGTGCATTGATATTAAAATTATAGTGACTCCGGCACTAATGATTGCGAAGAGGAGTGCGCGTTTTGGATGTTCGTTGACCTGACTTACTTCATTGTTTATTTTAATTTCACTTGAATAACCAGTAATCATTGGCGTCACGAGATTCTGTTTTTTGAACAATGTGTACCAGCTGATTGCGATTAAGTGGGCGGAAACTAACAAGAGAAGTATTTTTGAATTTACGGTGTGTATTTGATTGGCGACAGAGGTTAAATCATCCGAAACGAGATCGCTAAATGCACCTGAAAACATGACGTCATCATCGCAAAATAATCCGCTGCTGACTTGAATGATGATCGAAAAAACCATCAATACAACCGAATAACCTCCTGTTGGATTGTGGCCAGCTGAGTATTTTGATACGCCGGAACCGCCCAAGATATAGCGAATAACAGTGATGGGGGATTTGATAAAGTCTGAGAATCGTGCGGGTACGCTGCCCCAGAAGCCCCAGAGGATTCTGAAAACGATTAAGCCGCACACGCAGTAACCCACGATGAGATGACTTTCCGATGGGCCTTCTTCTGAGTGGCCTGTGACCAGTTGGTAGGTTATGAGGATGGCAATTGACCAATGGAATAATCGGGTCGAGGTATCCCAGACTTTAATTTTTGAAGTTGGCACCACTTGACGTCTAGGCAATCGTCTTAATCAGACGTTTAATTGGTTGGCTAGATCAATGATGCTCTCCGCGTTAAGGTCAAACCGTGAGTCCGTCGATAGGTCAATATTCATTGAGGGCGGAAACTCTTTTGGTCTTTTGATAAACGCAGTCCTCAGGCCACATGCTTGAGCAGCTAATAAATCGTCCTTATGTGCGGCACAAAGCATGACCTCTTCGGGAGGTAAGTCCAGGAGTTTGGCTGCGCCAAGGTAGGTTTCAGGATCCGGTTTGTAATGGCCGAATAATTCGGCGCTAATGATGCAATCCCACGGCAGGCCAGAGTTTTTAGCCATATTGTTAAGTAAAGAAAAATTGCCGTTAGATAGTGGTGAGATGGTATAGCCTTTCTTCAATCGTCTCAGGCCACGAACTGAGTCGGGCCAGGGTTTGAGTCGGTGCCATGAGCGATTCAACACATCGGTTTCTGCTTCTGAGAGATGTTCTAAACCATATTTTTTTTTAAGATCGTCAAGGATTATTCTATGTAGCCCATCTATGTTTAACCAAGGCAGATCCCCTTGCCGCACTCGGTTCATTGCGGGTTGATAGCCCGATCGCCAATCATTGGCGAATTGTCCGGCGTTCAGATGAATACCTTTGTTGTTTGCAAGGGAGCGAATTTCTCGCGTGATGCTGCCACGCCAATCCACAACAGTGCCAAAGACGTCAAAAATTAAAGCTTGTGGCATGGATGTCTCCTGATTAAGCATTAAAGTTGAGTTTATCCCACATTGTAGTCTTGAGTTTATGGGCTGATTGGGAATATTTCCCGATGCGGAGGATAAGGCCGAGTGGTATCCTTTCCAGTCGATTTTTTTAATATCACAGGTTTTAATATGAGAAGTTTTATAAATTTGATGTTGTATTTCGTGAGCCTACTCTTCGTCTTTTCGAATGCACATGCCGAAAATCGAATTAACGAACTTGAGACAGACAGTATTGAAATTATTTCCACCACTCCTGTTCCTGGAGTGGGCACCAGTATTACGAAGGTCCCCAATAATGTGCAGTCGGTCAATAATAAGTCGATTAGCCAACAAAATACGACGAATGCTGCAGAATTCATTGAAAGGAATATGAATTCCGTAGCGGTCAATCATGCTCAAGGTAATCCGTTTATGCCTGACGTGATGTTTAGAGGGCAATTGGCGTCCCCGCTTCTGGGTAACCCGCAAGGACTGGCAGTGTTCATGGATGGGACCAAGGTCAATGAGTCTTTTGGAGACACGCTTAGATGGGACATGATTCCTCAGAATGCGATTTCTACGATCAACTTGATCCCTGGTTCTAACCCCGCGTACGGATTGAATTCGCTTGGCGGTGTGTTGTCGTTAACGACAAAGTCTGGATTTCAGAATCCTGGGTCAGAATTGAGTCTATCTGGAGGGTCTTGGGGGCGACAAAATTTACAGTTTGAGCATGGATCAAGTAATGGATCGAATGATTTGTTCGTTGCTGGATCTTTTTTCGATGAAGATGGTTGGAGGGATGAGTCTAGCAGTGAAGTGAGGCAATTTTTTGTGAAGGTGGGCTCAGAGAGTGAAGACGCCGATATTGATCTCAGCTTTACGTGGGCGGATACAAAACTCAGTGGTACTCAAGCGCTGCCGGTCTCATTCTTAAATAACCCAGAGCAGGGTTATACGTTCCCTGATACCAATGAGAATGAATTGGCATTTTTGAATCTTGATTGGAAAAGATATCTGAGTGACGATCAGCTGCTAGCTGGAGCAGCTTATATTCGTCATTCGAAAAATGAAAACATCAACAGCAACGTGAATGATGAGTTTGACGGCTCATCTAACGGTGTAACTTGTGACGGAAGTACAGATGAGACGGAATGTCCAGGTGCTAACGAGGGATCAACGACGAACACAAATGGATATGGGACGTCGATACAGTTGACTAATTTCACGGAACGCCATGTGTGGAGCCTGGGAGGGACGGCTGATTTAGGATTCAGTGACTTTAAAAATGACGAGGAAGGCGCAACTTTCAGTACGGGAACTATTCGGACAACGACATCTAATGGAGAAGGTTTTGAAAATGAAGTAAACGTTGAGGGTGATAACTACTATTACGGTATTTATGTGTCAGACCAATTCGACTTTACCGATAAGGTCTCAATATCGACGTCAGGCCGTTATAACTATGCCAAGGTGAAAATTAAGGACATGAGCGGGGTGCGACCCAAATTAAATGGAGATCATACCTATAAGCGATTTAATCCTGCTTTAGGTGTGAATTACAATCCTACCGCACACTACACGACGTATATGTCGTATTCAGAGGGGATGCGTGCACCAACACCAGTTGAGTTAACTTGTGCTGACCCAGATGCACCTTGTAAGTTACCAAACGCTTTCTTGGCGGACCCTCCTTTGGATGCAGTGATTGCTAAAACAGTTGAATGGGGTGCTCGAGGGTCACGTGACGATTTTAAATGGAGCTTCGCTCTCTACAATACAGATCTAAAAAATGATATTCAGTTCATCAACGCTGCAGGTTCAACTGTCGGAAACGCAGGTTTTTTTGATAACGTCGGAGACACGCGACGGCGCGGCCTAGAGGCAGGTGTGGGATGGGGAAATGGGAACGTTCGTTTAAGAACTGACTATAGTTATACCGAAGCGACTTTTGAGAGCACATTCGATATTAATAGTCCAAATAACTCATCCAACACAACTGTAGGTGGGAATCAGATCATTACGGTCAACCCAGGTAATAAAATGCCAAATATTCCAGAGCACACCTTTAAGGTCCGGGCAGAGTATGCGCCGTTGGGTGCATGGGTAACCGGAATAACGGCTAATTATTTCAGTGAGATCTACGCACGTGGTGACGAGAACAATCAAGATGTGAATGGGACTATTCCGGGATACACGGTTGTTAATCTTGATTCGACTTATCAAGCATCAAAGTCTCTACAAATTTTCTTTAAAGTTACGAATTTATTCGATGAATCATATGAAAATATGGGTATTCTTGGGCAAAACTTCTTTGTCGATGGGACGTTCAATAACAGCACTAACCGCGCGGAGCAGTTTAGGGGGCTTGGAGCTCCGTTAGGGGCCTTTTTAGGGATCAAATATAGTTTTGATGGGTGATTGCTTGGATTTTAGTTGATCGTTCATAATTCAGATTAAGCCTCGATTGTTCTAGCAATCGGGGCTTTTTTGTCTGTAAACTGAATTTTTAGAAGACAGGATGGAGCCTTAAAAACAATGCTCTCACAACAAAAAAAGAAGATGACGGTGCCACGTGTGCGCTCACCAATGGTGTGGATAGACATGCTGGTAATTTCTGGAGTGACCGTATTGTTTTTCTTTTGCGCGTCGTATCTCGAGTTAAGTGAAGAGCTGGCGCGTTTAACTGAGTCGATGGAGACTTGGCAGTTGGATGAGCTTCCATTAGTACTTTTGGTCATTTTCATTATGATGGTTGGAGTGCTGATTCGTCGGACGCACCAATTGCGTAAACAAACGGATCTTCAAATGGCGGTTCAGAATGAATTGGCTAGCGCATTAGAGAAAAATCGTCGACTCACCAGGAAGAATATTGAAATTCAGGAGGCAGAACGTCGTGCGATTGCTCGTGAGTTGCACGATGAATTCGGACAAAGTATGAACGCGATTATGATCGATGGGGTCGCAATTAGGAATTCTGTTCGAGAGGGTAGTGACCTTTATGAACAAGCTAAATCGATCGTAGATGTTTCTGGAAAGTTATTTTCTGGTGTTAGAGATTTACTGAAGCAATTGAGGCCGGTTGCGTTGGATGAGCTAGGCGTGGTTGCCGCTTTAGAATATATGATTGATGAGTGGCGGCGTCGTTTTGAGAATATTTCTTGGGGCTCAACAATTGATATCGAGGGTATGAGTCTTGATGAGACGGTCAACATAACTATTTATCGCTTTGTTCAGGAGGCATTAACTAATATCGTCAGGCACAGCGATGCTACCGAGGTGAAAGTCATTGTGATCGGCTCCCAATCTGACGGAAGCATAACCATTGAGGTTCGTGATAACGGATCTAATAAGGAAAATGCCGAAAGTGCCGATGGTGTAGGACTGGTTGGTTTAAGAGAAAGAGTTGAAAGTTTAGGTGGTGTATTCGAAAGAGGGGTTAGTATGCCGAGCGGTTTTTTTGTTACTGCACATTTCCCTATCGATTGGCGAACTTTGGAATTAGATTGATTGCGTAATGCAAGAAATTAATGTAATCCTGATTGATGATCATGCTGTTGTTCGAGAAGGCTATCGTAGATTGCTTGAGAGAGACTCGTACATCAAAGTTGTGGCTGAAGGAGAGACTGGGAACGAGGGGTATCGTCTCATTTGTGATCATCTGCCTGACGTCGTGGTGATGGACATCACGCTGCCTGGTATGAGTGGTATCGAAGTGACGCGACGAGTGCTAACTCGAGTTCCGGAACAAAAAATTCTGATTTTTAGTATGCATGAAGAAATAATATTCGTAAATCGTGCCTTTCAAGCGGGAGCTAAAGGGTACGTTACCAAGTCAGCGGCCCCAGAAGTCTTGATTGATGCTGTACGTCAGGTCGCGATGGGTAAATTGTATTTAAGTAGTGAAATGGCTCAGTTGATTGCCGCCCAGACAATACCCGGTGGTGAGCAAAATATTGACTTACTTTCAGGTCGAGAATTTGAAATTTTCCGTTTATTGGTGCAGGGGCAATCCTTACATGAGATATCGGAGGCGCTTCATATCGCTTATAAAACGGTAGCGAATTACCAATCGAATATTAGACAAAAGTTGGGCGCTACGACTGCAGCGCAAATCGTACGTATTGCTCTCGATCATGGAATTATCTCTTCAGCGGATAAGGCTTAGGTTGAGGAGATATCATTTCAGGAAGAATTCCTAACTTTACGGCCGTTAATTTGCTCAGACCATACCAAGCCGGCTCATGTATCTTAAATCTGGTTATGTAACAAGACTCCTTCTTTATATAAGGTCGCTTTATGGTTAAAGTGGCTTTTTTTTGTGCTAAAGCAGCTCATCTCTCGATTGATAGCTAGTCTTCCTCAGCCTCCAAATCTAATTTATAGATTGACACTTAAAAACTGAGCATAATGAGTCAGTCGACATTGATAATTATTAGGGGGCTAAGTGCGCGATTCAAATAAGACATCTAAAAAGAAAAAGATTGCCAGTAAGGCTAGTGGTGAGGGTATGGATCCAACTCGATTGCGTTCTAGGCAATGGTTTAACAACCCAGATAACCCCGATATGACGGCGCTCTACATCGAGCGTTATATGAATTGGGGTATCAGCCGTCAAGAGTTGCAGTCTGGAAAGCCCATTATTGGTATTGCTCAATCTGGATCAGATTTATCTCCTTGTAATCGTCATCACTTAGAGCTAGCAAAAAGAGTAAGAGAAGGAATACGAGAGGCAGGGGGGATTGCCTTTGAATTTCCGGTGCATCCAATTCAGGAGACGGGTAAACGACCAAGTGCCACATTAGATCGCAACTTGTGTTACCTCGGCTTGGTCGAATTGCTCTATGGGTATTTTATTGATGGAGTCGTCCTAACCACAGGGTGCGACAAGACCACACCTGCTCAATTGATGGCCGCCGCAACAGTAGATATTCCTGCGATCGTATTGTCGGGAGGCCCGATGCTTAACGGGTGGTTTAGAGGCAAGCGAACTGGGTCTGGAACTATCGTGTGGGAGGCTAGGAAGTTGCTCGCGGCGGGAGAGATTAATCATGAGCAATACATAGATATAATCGCGTCATCGGCGCCATCAGCTGGACATTGTAATACGATGGGTACAGCCTCCACCATGAATGCGCTAGCAGAAGCAATTGGCATGTCACTGCCCGGTGGGGCGGCCATACCAGCTCCGCATCGTGAGCGGGCTGAAAATGCTTACTTGACGGGCAAGCGGATCGTTGAGATGGTTTGGGAGGACCTCCGCCCATCAAAAATCATGACAAAGTCAGCCTTTGAAAACATGATCGCTGTTAATTCGGCAATTGGTGGATCAACTAATGCACCAATCCACTTTAACGCCATTGCGAAGCACCTTGGTGTAAAAATAAACAATGATGATTGGGAGCGTGTCGGCTATAACGTGCCTCTTATAGTCAATATGCAACCAGCCGGTGAGTACCTGGGTGAAGATTTTCACCACGCGGGAGGCGTTCCGGCTGTCGTGAGTCGTCTGGCCAGAGCTGGATTAATCAATAAAACAGCATTAACAGTGAACGGAAAAACACTTTATCAAAACTGTCACAAAACCAAGGTTTTAGACGAAAGTGTTATTTGGTCTATGAAAAAGCCAATGAAGAGTCAAGCCGGATTTCTGCATATGAAAGGTAATCTTTTTGACAGTGCAATCATGAAGACCAGCGTTATTTCTGATGCATTCAAAGAAAAGTATCTGTCCAACCCTAAGGATCTCAATGCATTTGAAGGAAGAGCTATCGTGTTTGAGGGGCCAGAGGATTACCACAACCGAATTGATGACTCAAAATTAAAAATCGATGATACATGTATACTTTTTGTACGCGGCGTTGGTCCGGTTGGATACCCAGGAGCAGCTGAAGTTGTCAATATGCAACCACCTGCACGGCTGATTAAAGCGGGTGTTCAGGAGCTTCCGTGTATTGGCGATGGTAGGCAGTCGGGAACTTCGGGGTCTCCATCGATTTTGAATGCTTCTCCAGAAGCTGCAACCGGAGGCAATCTTGCCATCCTTAAAACTAATGACATTGTTCGTGTCGACCTCAATAAGCGATCCGTGGATCTTAAGGTTTCCAAGGCCGAGATTTTACGTCGACAAAGAAAATTAAAAGAAGCTGGTGGACATCCGATTCCAGATAGTCAAACGCCTTGGCAAGAAATTCAAAGAGATCTTGTGGATGAATTGTCGGAGGGGATGGTGCTCAAGCCGGCTATTAAATATCAAAAGATTGATCAAAAGAAAGGGATCCCTAGAGACAATCATTGAGTGTATTGTCGGTCGACATCAGAGCACTTTTTTCAATTATGAACAGTACTTCTAAGTTCAATAGGATTTTTTATGACTGATCTAGATGAAATTATTGAGGCGCTCAAAGATATCCCAACTGCGACCTTAGCCAATGCGCTTGATGACGTAGGAAAATTTATTAACAGCTCCGTATCAATACGTCCCGTTGAACCGAGTATGCGAGTGGTCGGGAGAGCCTTAACGGTTGAGGTTGAGGTCGGCGAGGCAGGCACTTTTTCATCACATGAATTTCGGGTTGGTGCAATGATTGATAGGGCCGAAAAGGGTGACGTAATTGTGGTTGCCGCTAAAGGAGCTAAAGCCTCTATATGGGGCGGCATGGCATCGCTAGCTGCTTCAGTTAAAGGAATTTCTGGGCTTGTAGTTGATGGATCTGTGCGTGATGTGGACGAAATTAATGCGTGTGGATTTAATGTTTTCAGTCGATATGTGATACCGACAACTGGTCGCACACGACTTCATGTCAAATCAATAGGCGGTCCCATTTCATTGGACGGGATCGCTGTCGAAAGTGGCGATATCATTATTGGCGACTCAACCGGATTAGTCGTGATTCCGCATGCCAAGGCGTTTACCGTGCTCGAGAAGGCGACGCTATATCAAAAGGATGATCTTCAAGCAACAGCGGAAATTCGACGCGGTATAAGTTTCACCGAAGTGATGAAGCATTTTAAACGCATTTGAACTGCTTCATCATTTATACGAGTGGTGCAACAATCACACCTTTCACTTGATACTTATTGATTAAGTTATCGATTACACCAGTTGCTTTAGCTCGTTCGATAAAGTCATGTAGGTATTTGGCACTGGTTGAATACGTAGGCAGTGTTCCTGCTGATTGCTTGACGGATGTAATTTGACCATCGAGAACTCGACTCCCAGGTATTTTTTTGCAGTCAGATGCAAGTCTTGGTTTCAGACCGCCTAAGACTTCGAGCTCATCGCTTACGAATTGCTCAAATGATTCGTCTATGGATTGGGCGCGAATGATCGTCGCGTTTTTGATCGTAGCCGTCAAATATAAATCGTAAGCGCTGCGACCCATCACTGAAATACGGTTTCCTACCTGGTCGATATCAGACAGACTGTTAATAGGCGAGTTTTCACGCACCAAGAAAGTTACTGGTATTTCTAGGTAAGGGGCGGAAAAAGCAATGTCTTTAGCCCGTTGAGGCTCATTGCCAACGAACGCAATATCCCAGGCCCCTTCTAGTCCTGCATCTGCTAATTTTCCTGGTGTCTCAAAGACTATGAACTTAGGAGCCGCATCAATTTCCTCCGCAAACATTCGTCCTAAATCAGGGGCGATACCAAAGGGCACGCCTTCGATGTCGATACTTGAAACTAACAAAAAATTAGATGCGTTGATTCCGATTCTGAGAATGTTATTTTTTGTGAGTTCATCTTTAACATTATTAATGATTGGATTCGTCATAACGTACCTTTTTTTATTTGGTTATAGTCCTAAGATACTCCTCCGCTAGGACACCCTAATTTTAACAATATTACTGGGGTAATAATTGACTCTAAAAGGTATAAAAATGACTGCTCTGAGTTTAACCATTTCAGTACCCAATAATTTTAGGTCAGAGGGTGTTTTACAGTATTACGGAAGGGATCAAGCAGGAGTGTCGGAGAAGGTATCGGGGGCAGGGTTTGAAAAAGCTTTTTGGGTTGATGGAGTTCCGGCGTATTTTGCGATCAATTTTCATGATGATAAAGTTAGTGTTGAGGCAGATGTCGATGCGCGATTAAAGAAATCGCGCTTGCAGTTTATTGTCAATTCTCTTGTGTCTCGGGTGTTGGGATTGCTTCAGCCTGTAGCTGACTTCGAATCGATGGCGCTTGAAGATCACATATTAAGGCGAACGATCATTGAGACCAGGGGGTTGCGGGTGCCTCAGGCCGTCTCTCCCTGGGAGGCGTTGATTTCTTCTGTTATCGGCCAGCAGGTCAGCGTTGCGGCGGCGACTTCGATGAGATCACGTTTCATAAAAGGTATGGGTACGATTCATTCGTCTGGATTGTTTTGCTTTCCTCAACCTAAATTTATTGCGAAATACAATGTGCATGAGCTGCGAAATTTTGGAATTTCATCAGCTAAATCGAATACGATCCATTCCTTAGCAGTAGCAATTGCGTCTGGCGAACTGTCGTTGGAGGAGGCTCCTAGTGTGGATTCTGATTTTGAGCCAATTTCACGCGCTCTGCTGTCGTTTAAAGGTGTTGGCCCATGGACAGTGAGCAATACTTTACTCAGAGGGTATTCGTTTTTGGATGGTTCTCTACATGGCGATATGGTTGTGCGAAAAAAAATACAACAATTGCTGGGAAAAAAAACGCTGTCGGTATCCGAGGCAGAGCAGTGGTTGATCCAATATAAACCTTGGAGAGGACTCCTGGCGGCACACCTTTGGGCCATGAGGTGATTGCCTTTCCAGTTTGCATGGAAATCAATAAGAGGTGATCATTAGCCTTTGTGAATTTGAAGGTAGTATAGAATTAATGAATAAAAAAATTTATCAATTTAGTGTTAATGGTCAAAATAAGAATATGCAACGATGGCCTATTTTGACGCGGATACTCGTGACAGTTTTTGGTCTCGTTGGATTGGTCTTGGCTTTTATGTTTTCGATCGTTTTGCTATCCATTGCGGCAGTCTTAATTCTCGTTTTAATCATTTGTTTTTGGTGGAAGACGCGTCACTTAAGCAAGAGATTTAGAGATGTGGAGCATGAGAGTAAGGTAATTGATGGTGAAAGTCGGCGCGATGATTAATAGGATTTTTGATGGCGCTATCTGATGTTGATTTACTAGAAGATAGTCTTTCGTTTGCTGTCCAAAACGAAATTGAATGGACGCGTGATAACACGAAACCATGGGGTATCCATCAAGAGGATTCATCACCATGGAATAGACTTTTCGGACCTGTTTTTCCACGAGGAGGCGTGTCAGGTATAGCCTTGCTCGATGGTCAAGTCGTTGCATCTTGGGGTGAACATCAACGAGCAGACTTAACCTTCAGTGTAGCTAAAACTTACTTAGCTCTGCTGTGTGGGATCGCTTTTGATTCTGGTCTCATTCGAGATTTAGACGAATCTGTTAGTACATCTTTGCTCAATTTGGGTTTTGATTCACCTCAGAATAAATCTATCAGCTGGAGGCATTTTTTACAGCAAACGAGTGAGTGGGAGGGTGTTTGTTGTGGGATTCCAGATCAAGTAGATCATTACCGTTATTTAGCGTTTCAGGATCGTCGGTATAAGACCAATTTCAGGAAAGGAACGAAGCGACCTTTGAGTCAGCCGGGGACTTATTGGGAATACAATGATGTAAGAATCAATCAGTTATCGCTTGCTTTATTGCATCTGTTTCGACAGCCACTTAATGAGGTGTTCGAGGAAAAAATTCTTAAACCAATTGGGTCGTCGTGTGATTGGTCTTGGTCGCCGTATGCCGATACGTGGGTTGAGATTGATGGCGTACTAATGCCAATTCTTCCTGGTGGAAGTCATTGGGGAGGTGGTGTAAGAATTTCTAGCCAAGATCAAGCGCTCATAGGTCAATTAATGTTACAAAAAGGTCGTTGGGGTAACGATACGTTGATCAGTGAAGAGTGGATTGATTCAATGATTACCCCGTCACATCTTGCGCCTTACTATGGTCTTTTGACCTGGTTAAATACCAGCAAAATTTTATTTCCTGAACTTCCTGAATCGAGTGTTTTTGCGATCGGTGCAGGAGGTTCATACACTTGGATCGATAGGGAATTGAATGCTGTCGTGGTCGTAAGGTGGATTAATCCGAATTGTGCTCAGACATTTATGGTCCGTTTGAGGCAAGCCCTCGTTGCCCTTAAAAATGGAATGTAGCGTTTTGGCCAGACTTGGGTTGAGGACGTTTAAGTACGATGTATTTGAAAGGGGCTAAACGATTGATTGACTGGCATGAGTTCTACGCGATTGATGTTCACGTGAGGTGGCAGTGTGGCAATCCAGAAAAGTGTCTGGGCAATATCTTCTCCCGTCATAGGATTTGCCCCCTCATATAGTTTATCCGATGCTGATTGATCCCCTTTAGTGCGCACGAGGGTGAATTCTGTTTCTGACATTCCTGGTTCCACACACGTTACTCGCACGCCTGTTCCATGCAAGTCTGATCTTAATCCAAGAGAGAATTGCACAACGAATGCTTTCGTTCCGCCGTAGACGTTGCCGCCGGGGTATGGGTAGCTTGCAGCCACTGAACTGATATTGATCACAGCTCCTCGTTGTTCAATCAGTGTTGGCAGCACTTTGTGCGTGAGTGACATGAGCCCGCGAATATTGGTGTCCACCATGGTATTCCATTGCTCTAAATCTGATTGTTGTGCCGGGGATGTGCCTAGGGCAAGGCCGGCATTGTTGATCAATAGGTCTATATTTTTAAATTCTGTCGGTAACGAATCGATTGCCACATTGATTTGCTGACTGTCCTGAATGTCAAAGGCGAGGTAATGGAGTGCGTCACCGTATTGCTCCTTTAATGCTGCGAGACGCTCCTCTCGTCGGCCTGCGGCAATCACTTTCCAGCCATTTTCAATAAATTTTTTGACTGAAGACTTTCCAAATCCGGCGGTTGCGCCTGTGATGAGTGCGATTTTTTCCATTTATGTTCCCCTTATCACTGCTGTTGTTTATAAGAGCGCCTCTTCTAGTAATTCTGCCCAATGCAAAACCCTAGTTTTGGTACCACTTTGGAGTTGTGTAAGACATCCAATATTAGCGGTTACGATTAAATCAGGCTCCTCTTTTTCGATAGCTTCAATTTTGTTGTCTAAAAGACGTTCCGATAAGTCAGCTTGGAGTAAGGAGTAGGTTCCAGCGGAGCCGCAGCATAAATGCGAATCTTCGATAATCGTCAGCGTGTAGCCAGCTGTTTTGAGTAAGGACTCCACAAGCCCCTTGATTTGTTGCCCATGTTGCAAGCTACATGGGGAGTGAAAAGCAATTTTACGAGATCTGATCTGTTTTTCTTTGATTGGATCGAGAACTTGCTCTTTCAAATCCGTAAGTTCATCACCAAACACCTCACACAGATCTTTGGCGCGCTCAGAAATAATTTTTGCTTTTTCTGCGTAATCAGGATCGTCTGCCAAAAGGTGCCCATACTCCTTGATCATCGTGCCGCATCCGCTAGCGGTAATTACAATTGCTTCGGCACCTTGCTCTAAAAGAGGCCACCAGGCATCAATATTTTGTTTAACAAAGAGAAGTGACTCTTTTTGTTTATTTAGATGATAGGTGACAGCACCGCAACAGTTGACGCGAGAGGTTGGTATCAGTGTTATGCCGATACGATCTAGGAGATGCGCAGTTGCGATATTGATATTAGGAGCCAAGATAGGTTGTACACATCCGTCAAGGAATAACATCTTGCGCGTGTGTTTAGATTGCGGCCACGTCATGACGGTTTTATGGCGTTCTGGAATTTTTTTCTGTAATGCTTTTGGTAATACCGGTTTAACTATTTTTCCTACAGTAATGAGCGATCGAAATAAGGTTTTGTTGGTGATTATTTTATTTAAAGCTTGACGTTTAACTTGTTCTCCAATGCTGCGTGGTACCGCTTTGTCCACGATGTGTCGTCCGATATCCACGAGCCTGCCGTACTGAACACCAGAAGGGCATGTGGATTCGCAAGAACGACAGGTTAAGCAACGATCTAGGTGTAATTGGGTTGCTTGTGTGGGCGTTTTCCCTTCGAGCAATTCTTTAATTAAATAAATGCGCCCTCTTGGGCTATCCAGTTCATCGCCCAGTAACTGGTACGTAGGGCAAGTGGCGGTACAAAAGCCACAATGAACACAGGATCTCAATATATCGTTAGCCTCTTGGCCTTCGCGCGTTTCTAGGATCTCGGTCTTTAAATTCGTCTTCATCGATATTTTTTTAGTTGTGGCAACAATCTAGAATTCTGTAAACAATCTTTGTCTACCGAATACACCTTGTGGATCCATGGCTTGCTTGATTTTTAGCTGTAACACTTGCAGTTCTCGAGACATTGCATGAATCGACTTGCCCGATTGATTACCACGAAAAACAGTCGCGTATCCCCCGTATTGACCTGCAAATTCCTGATGTTCCTCAAGGCTTCCTTCGTTCCAGATCCACCGTGTACTGCCATTCCACTCTATTAATCCATTTGTAGATTTGGTCTCTGGAGCCGTTGGGTTAACCGATAGGCGATACAAGCATCCTTCAGATTGAAAGAAAGGGTGCGATTGTTCTCGAATTGAGTGCCAAAATTCTTTTTCATCGGAGGCCTCTCCCCCGATTTTTTGATGGCCGGCTTTTACTGCAATTTCGGATCCCGATAGTCTTGCTGCTAGACGGTTCCCGTCAAAGCAGGTGCCTGATAGCGGAATCGGCATGCCGGCTAGTTCGTTCATCTTTTTTATTGCTGTTTGATTGTCTAAGTCGAAAAAAATCGTGCGTTCACACTCTGGTTTCGGGAGCACCTTAATGGATGACTCGAGGATTAAACCGAGTGTTCCAAAAGAGCCAGCAATGAGTCTGGAGACATCAAACCCTGCCACATTTTTCATGACCTTGCCTCCGAACTGAAGATCGAGCCCATCTGCGTTCAGTAACCTCACACCCAGAACAAAATCACGGACAGCACCTTGTGATGCTCTTCTTGGCCCGGATAGCCCAGAGGCAATACAGCCGCCAAAGGTGGCCTCTGGCCCCATGTGAGGCGGTTCAAACGCCAACATTTGGTTATTCTCACTCAGAGTATCTTCGATGACGCGCAGGGGTGTTCCACTGCGAGCCGTCAACACCAGTTCGGTTGGTTCGTATTCGGTGATCCCTGAAAAATCACGGGTATCAACTATTGTTCCCTCGAGGGAGACGCCATAGAAATCTTTCGATCCGCTGCCGCGAATCCGGACGCATTCGGATCGCTTTTTTGCATCGGCGAAAAAGCTTTTAAATTGATCAATACTGGTTTCAATTGAACTCATGAGGCTGCCTTACAGGTGTAACTAGAATCTTGGAATATCTGGAAATCGTTCTTCACCACGATGCACATGCATATGCCCAAATTCGGCACACCGATTAAGTGTCGGAATAGCCTTGCCTGGGTTCAAACGTCCGTCTGGATCGAACGCAAGTTTCAAGTTGAGAAAGGTCTGCAACTCGTGGTTATCAAATTGAACACACATTTGATTTATTTTTTCGATGCCTACACCGTGTTCACCGGTTATGGTTCCTCCAACTTCAACGCACAATTCTAAGATGGCGGCGCCAAACAGTTCTGCACGATGCAGTTGATCACCCTCGTTGGCATCAAACATGATCAGTGGGTGCAAGTTGCCGTCCCCAGCATGAAAAACATTCGCGCACTGCAATTGGAACGTCTCCTCCATTTCAGCAATACGCTTCAACACTTGAGGTAATCTTTTCCGAGGAATCGTACCATCCATGCAGAAGTAATCCGGAAGCACTCTGCCGACAGCAGGAAAGGCTGACTTTCTACCTGCCCATAACTTGAGTCGATGTGCTTCATCTGTCGACACGGTCACAGCAGTCGCGCCAGATTTATAAAGGACGTCTGTGGTTTTTTTAATTTCGTTGTTGACCTCTTCAATGGATCCGTCAGATTCACACAGCAACATGGCTGCTGCGTCCATTGGGTAGCCCGCACCAATAAATTGTTCAACAGCATCAATTGCTTTTTTATCCATCATCTCGAGGCCTGCTGGAATAATTCCTGCAGCAATGATATCCGCTACGGCAAGGCCGGCTTTTTCGACGTCATCAAAAGACGCCATAATCACTTGCGCTTTTTCAGGTGTCGGTAAGAGTTTCACGGTTACTTCGGTGAGCACCCCCAGTAATCCTTCCGATCCGGTAATGAGCGCAAGCAAGTCATACCCGGGGCTATCTAATCCTTTTGAGCCAATTTCAACAATATCCCCCTCGATGGTGACAAACCGAACACTTAGAATGTTGTTGACGGTAAGTCCATACTTCAAGCAATGAACGCCTCCTGAGTTTTCGGCGACATTACCACCAATTGAGCAGGCAATTTGACTTGATGGGTCAGGAGCATAGTAAAGGTTGTATTTTTTCGTTGCTTCCGATATCGCCGCGTTTCTCACGCCGGGTTGGACGACAGCATATCGACCAACGGGATCGATATGAACGATACGTTTGAGTTTAGTTAAAACGAGCAGGACTCCTTGGTCATAAGGAATCGCTCCACCAGAGAGCCCCGTCCCAGCTCCTCGAAACACAATAGGTACTTTAAATTGATTACATACTTTCATAACCTGACAAACTTGTTCTTCGTTTTCAGGTAACACTGCGATCAATGGGATTTGTGGATATGCCGTGAGTCCATCGCATTCAAAGGGAGTTAAATCCTCTGTTTCATGTTTTACTGATTCAGTCGGCAAGAACGATGAGAACTCTTTGACAAGCGTTTCTTTGTTGACTGAAGCGACAGGATATTCTTTTAGGTCTCGCTCAATGTGTCCCATGGATCTCTCTTAAAATCATTGGTCGATGACTATAGCTCTAAAGTCATTGACGTTTGTTAGCGTAGGTCCTGTTATCAAAAGGTCATCTAGCTTAGCGAAAAAACTATAACCGTCATTATCCGCGAGCATGCGCTTTGCGTCTAGACCAATTTCACGTGCTCGTTTTAGAGAGTCCGGTGTGATGAAAGCCCCTGCATTGTCCTCTGTGCCATCGATTCCATCAGTATCACCAGCAAATGCCCAAACACCATGTAAGCCATTCAGTTCGATGGCAAGGGAGAGCAGAAACTCAGCATTTCTGCCACCTCGACCATTCCCATTCACCGTTACCGTGGTCTCCCCACCAGAGAGAAGGACACAGGGTCTTGGGATGGGTTGCCCGTGCCTGACAACTTGTTTGGTGATGCCGGCTAAGACGCGTGCCACTTCCCGTGCTTCTCCCTCTATGGCGTCGCCAAGTATTAACGGGGTAAATCCATGCTGTCGTGCGGCTGTGGCCGCTGCCTCTAGAGATCGTTGTGGCGTTGAAATTAAATGGGAATTAACTCTTCTAAAAATCGGGTTGCCTGGTTTGGGTGTCTCTGGGTTGCTCGAAGTTAAAAATTCAATGATCGATCTGGGTTCATCTATATGGTATTTGCTAAGGATAGCTAGTGCTTCCTCAAATGTTGTTTCGTCAGGTTCCGAAGGCCCTGACGCGATAACAGATAAATCGTCTCCTGGAATATCTGAGATCGCAAGCGTAACGCATTGCGCCGGCCAAATAGTTTCCGCCAGTCGTCCACCTTTTATCCTAGAGAGATGTTTTCGCACACAATTCATCTCTCTGATGTTCGCGCCACATTGCAGCAGTTTTGTATTGAGAATTTTCTTGTCGTCGAGACTGATCCCTTTAGCAGGAAGGGTAAGTAGAGAAGATCCCCCGCCTGAAACCAAGAATACGACCAAGTCGTCTGGAGTTAGATTAGTCACAAGTGCTTGTATGTTCAGAGCAGCTTGCATCCCGGCTGAGTCTGGGACGGGGTGGGACGCTTCGACAACTTTTACTCGTTCAGTGGGTACGCTGTGTCCGTATGGGGTCACAACAATACCCTCTAACGGATGTTCCCAACACTCTTCGAATGCCTTCGCCATGGTTGCGGCAGCCTTGCCGCAACCAACGACAATAGTCCGTCCTTTGGGTGGATCTGGGAGGTACTCTTTAATCGTGTGCTTGGGCAGTGCGGCTTGCACAGCCGCATCAAATAAATCTCGCAGCAAGTCCCTTCGGTTCATCATTAGGCAATCTTATGTTGCGCTAAACGCTCGAGCGCACAGACCATTGCTGAGTGATCTCGTGCACCATCTCCGGCGGCTGAGCACGCATTAAATAATTCTAGAGCAGTGCTTGTGTTGGGCAGGCTCACTCCTAGACTTCGAGCTGTACTGAGTGCGAGGTTCAAATCTTTCTGGTGTAATTCGATTCTAAATCCTGGATCAAAAGTTCTCTTGATCATCCTGTCTCCGTGAATTTCCAATATCTTCGATGAGGCGAATCCACCCATCAAAGCTTGACGAACTTTGGATGGGTCAACGCCAGCTTTAGATGCGAGTAATAGCGCTTCACCAACGGCTTCAATATTTAATGCAACAATGACTTGATTCGCCACTTTGCAGACTTGACCGGCACCAATGTCTCCAACGAGCGTAATGTTCTGACCCATTAGTTTAAAAATAGGTTCCACCTTGGCGAATTCTGACTCGTTTGCACCAACCATTATTGTCAATGTGGCATTTTTAGCGCCGACTTCACCACCTGAGACAGGGGCGTCCACATACCCAATTTCCTTAAGAGCTAATTTGCTGGCAAATTCTCGGGTGGCTATCGGAGAAATTGAGCTCATATCAATGACGGTTGCGCCCTTTGATAGCGTGTCATAGATTCCGTTGGGGCCGAACAGAACTTTCTCTACGTCGGGTGTGTCAGGTAACATCAAAATGATGACGTCAGATTGTGATGCAACTTCTGATTGATTTTTGCACGCAGTGCCGCCCGCTGATACGAGTTCTTTGGGTACTCGTGTTCGAGAATGCAGGTAGACGTCATGCCCGCCCTTGATCAGTTGTCCTGCCATGGGTGAGCCCATAATTCCTAAGCCGATAAAACCGATTTTCATGATGTGATTCTCCCTCGATGATTGTTATTTATGTAACTGCGTTATAAATGTTTTTTACAGGTAGGGCTTAATCCAGTCTAAACCTGAAATCGTATCTTCTAGGGGTCGATATTCACACCCGATCCATCCGTCGTAGCCTAGTGCATCAACCGTGCTAAAAATAAACGAGTAATTGATCTCCCCCGTGCCGGGCTCGTGTCGACCTGGTGTGTCCGCAAGTTGCATGTGCTTGATGTGGGGGATGAGTCGTTCAATTGTTGGTGCGAGATCGCCTTCCATAATTTGCATGTGATAGATATCATACTGAAACCCAACATTCGGCCGATCGATCATCTCCAGAAGTCTCTCAGCTTGGTGTGAATAATTTAGATAATAGCCAGGAATGTCACGGGTGTTGATGGATTCGATCATGACCTCGATGTTGTGGTCCCGACATAAGTCGGCCGCGAATCGAACATTCTGAATGAAGGTCTCTTCAATGATCTCGTTGGAATGTTGTGCAGGAGTTAAGCCAGCCATGCAGTGAAGTCTTTTACAATTGAGTGGTGCCGCGTAATTGATTGCAATATGCACATTATCTTTAAATTCGGATATTCGGTCGGGCAAGCATGCCAGACCTCGATCTCCAGCCTCGAAATCGCCTGGTGGCATGTTGAATAGAACCAGCTCTAAATTATTTTTCGATAATGTGTCTCCGACCTCATCTTGCGGATAAGCATACGGAAACAGGATCTCTACACCCTTGAAGCCGTGAAGGTGTGCTTGTTTGAATCGCTCCATGAAATCAAACTCGTTGAACATCATGGTGAGATTTGCGTTAAATTTTGGCATGGTTAACTCCGGTCGGAATAAATCATGCGTCATTATAAGCGCATGGCGGACACAATGATGCAGATCACTAAGGCCGTATAATTACGGAAAATACGACATATCAGGAGGTGTGGGGCGATGGTGGATAGGTTCTCTGGAACTAAAGATTATGTGGCAGGTGAGGATTTGATGATGGCTGTTAATGCGGCGATCGCATTGCAGCGACCGCTGCTCATTAAAGGAGAGCCTGGAACGGGTAAAACTATGCTGGCTCTTGAGGTTGCGGGTGCGCTGGGGCGGCCACTGCATCAATGGCACATCAAATCTACCTCAAAAGCGCAGCAAGGCTTGTACGAGTACGACGCTGTGTCTCGGCTCCGCGATTCTCAGCTCGGAGAGGAATCAGTAAAAGATATCAAGAACTACATTATGAAGGGACCCTTATGGGAAGCCTTTCAGTCGGAAGAGCCATCGGTTGTTCTCATCGATGAAATTGATAAGGCTGACATTGAATTTCCTAACGATTTGCTTAGAGAGCTCGATCGAATGGAATTTTTTGTGTATGAGACAAAGGAGTTAATCAGTGCGCGTCATCGGCCTCTCATTGTTATTACAAGTAATAATGAGAAGGATCTGCCTGATGCTTTTTTGAGAAGATGTTTTTTTCATTACATCCAATTCCCTGATAAGGAAACCATGGGTCAAATCATCGATGTGCATTTCCCTGGCATTAAAAAACAATTGCTGCAGCAGGCGTTGGAGGTATTCTTTGATTTAAGGGAGACTCCGGGTCTTAAGAAAAAGCCTTCGACGTCAGAATTGTTGGATTGGTTAAAGCTTCTATTGGCTGAGGATATACCGATTGAGGCGCTGCAAACGAGTGATCAGAGAAAGTCGATACCGCCATTAGCCGGCGCACTATTGAAAAACGAGCAGGATGTTCATTTATTTGAACGCTTGGTTTTTCTCAATCGACGCTCTGAGCGTGCCTAGTGAACTGTCTATAGAGTTGCATCGTGTTACTTGATTTTTTCTTCAGAATTAGAGATGCGGGTATACCTGTATCCGTAAAAGAGTACTTGACGTTATTGGAGGCTCTTCGACTACGTGTCGCTAAAGAAAGTGTCGATGATTTTTATTTTTTATCTCGAGCTACTTTTGTAAAAGATGAAGCATTATATGATCGGTTTGATCGGGCATTTGGTGATTATTTCAATGGCTTGGAATCGCTCCCCGACGATTTTCTCAAGAATATCCCAGAGGAATGGTTAAATAAACAACTTGAACTGTCACTTTCTGAAGAAGAGAAAAAGTTGATTGAGTCTCTGGGTGGATGGGAGAAGCTCATGGAGACATTCAGGCAGCGTTTGGAGGAGCAACAAAAAAGACATCAAGGCGGTTCCAAGTGGATTGGTACGGCGGGAAAGAGTCCTTTTGGCGCTTATGGATATAACCCAGAAGGAATTCGGGTCGGACAGGCAGGGTCTAGAAATCGTCGGGCCGTAAAGGTTTGGGATAAGCGAGAGTATAGAAATCTGGACGATACAGTTGAGCTAGGCACGCGAAATATTAAGGTGGCGCTCAAGCGACTCCGCAAATTCGCCAGAGTAGGGGCGGCAGATGAGTTGGATCTTGATGGAACGATTTTCTCAACTGCGAAGAATGGCGGCTATTTGGACTTGAAGATGGTTCCTGAGCGACGCAATGCGATTAAAGTGCTCATGTTTTTCGATATTGGAGGCTCTATGGACGATTATGTTCGTTCATGTGAGGAGTTATTCTCAGCCGCACGCACGGAGTTCAAGCATTTAGAGTATTTTTATTTTCATAATTTCATTTATGAATCCGTGTGGAAGGATAATCGCAGACGCAATAATGAGCGTATCCCACTCGGACAAATTCTCCATAAGTATGCTGCTGACTATAAAGTGATTGTGGTTGGTGATGCGACGATGAGTCCCTATGAGATCACCTATCCTGGTGGTAGCGTGGAGCACTTCAATGAAGAAGCAGGTTCAGTTTGGTTGAAGCGTCTTTTGGATGTCTACCCGAAAGCGGCTTGGATTAACCCTACGCCAGAGGCCAGATGGAAGTACCACGAGTCTATTTCTCTGACCCGTGAGCTGGTTGAGGAACGCATGTTTGGCCTCACCTTGTCAGGCCTTGAAAAGGCAATGAAGCAACTGGCAAAGTAAGAAAGCCTAATTCTCTTTTCTGATTGACCGTCTTCGTTGTTCCAGTCGTTCTAAAAATTTTTCCTGTTTAATGATCACACGTTCGTGCGTGCCCGTAGAAATAATGTCGATGCCATCATGGGCTTTAACTGAGAAGGACAATTTTCGGCCTTCAATAGTAACGAGTGTGACATCCACGGTTACGGTCATGCCGGGGAGTGTGGGTGCCTCATGTGAGAAATTAACGTGGGTGCCGAGGGTCTGTTCGTCTGGCCAATTGATGTGTGGTCTTAAGAGCTCGATACAGGCCCATTCGAGCAAGCCGACCATATAACCTGTTGCAAAGACTTGGGGCATGGCTTGAAATAAATCGGACTCTGGATAGAACCTAGGCACGGTTTGTTTCTCACTTACTGTGAAGGTATGGCGGTAGGTTAAACCTATTTTAAGTGTGTCTTTCATGGAGGCCCTTATAAATTCGCACCAAATATGTGCGCATAATTTCGATTGCACTAATTTAGTGCAATTTGAGACGGTCTAAATTTTATTCAATATATATAAATCAATGGGTTAGAGTTTGGCACATTTATTGCTTTAAATATAAACAATAAAATTATCATGTTTAAGCCTGATTGAATCATGTTCGGGTCTTTTTAAAAAGAGGAATTATATGGAGTCATCCAATAGTGCAACAGATGTACTGTTTATCTTGTTGGGCGCCATAATGGTGCTTGCCATGCACGGTGGGTTTGCGTTTTTGGAGGTTGGAACCGTCCGTAAAAAAAATCAGGTGAATGCACTGGTTAAGATTCTATGTGACTTTTCAATTTCCACAATAGCGTATTTCTTTGTCGGTTATGCCGTGGCTTATGGTACTGACTTTTTGGTTGGTGCTAACACGCTCAGCCAAAATGGTGGTTATGGCCTCGTTAAGTTCTTCTTCTTGCTGACATTTGCTGCGGCAATACCTGCGATTATTTCTGGTGGTATCGCCGAGCGGGCTCGGTTTTATCCGCAATTATTTGCAAGCGCTGTGATTGTTGGTGTTGTGTACCCATTCTTTGAGGGCATTATTTGGAATGGAAACTTTGGCTTCCAAGACTGGTTGCAAGATAGTTACGGAGCACCAATGCGCGATTTTGCAGGGTCCGTGGTGGTTCATGCTATGGGTGGTTGGATTGCCCTTGCAGCGGTTCTTTTGTTGGGATCAAGAAAAGGTCGATACCAAAAAAATGGCGGGATTACTTCTCATCCGCCTTCAAGCATCCCATTCTTAGCGCTTGGCGCCTGGATGCTGACGGTTGGTTGGTTTGGATTTAATGTGATGTCGGCTCAAACTGTTGACGGTATCAGTGGGTTAGTCGCGCTAAATTCCCTCATGGCGATGGTGGGCGGCACTTTAGCAGCCTTAGTTGTTGGCAGGAATGATCCAGGTTTTGTCCACAATGGACCACTCGCTGGGTTGGTGGCTGTCTGCGCTGGCTCCGATATCATGCACCCACTTGGTGCGCTTGTGACAGGGTTAATTGCTGGAGCACTATTTGTTTCTCTATTTACCGCGACTCAGAATCGCTGGAAGATCGATGATGTTCTGGGTGTGTGGCCGCTGCACGGACTTTGTGGCGCTTGGGGTGGTATTGCGGCAGGGATCTTTGGCCTGGAGATTCTAGGTGGTATGGGTGGCGTCTCGTTTGTCTCTCAACTCATTGGAACGGTCGCGGGAGTCTTGGTAGCTTTGGTTGGAGGTTTTGTTGTTTACGGCGCTATTAAAGCTATGGTCGGTATTCGGCTTAGCGAGGAAGAAGAGTATATGGGGGCGGATTTGGCCATTCATAAGGTTTCTGCTTCTCCGGATAATGAATCAAGCTGGTGACTCGAAAAAACTAACTTTAAATGCTGACTGTCATTTATTTTGCGTGGAGGCATTGATTGTCTCCACGTGCAAAGAAAAAATGCCCTTACGTTTATCATCGAAATATCGCTCTAAAGATTTTTTGATTGCGGCGAACGCGATTTCATCCCACGGTAGAGTTGTTTCGTCGAATAACCCGACTTCTGAACTTTCAAATGTGGTTGAGAAGCTAGCGTTAGCGAGTTGAGCTCGGTACAGCAGGTAAATTTGATTGATATGCGGAATATCGATTAGAGAGAAGGCGTCAATAATCGTTGCTTTCGCGTTAGCTTCTTCTAAGGTCTCTCTAAGCGCTCCTTCTTGGGATGTCTCATTGTTCTCTAAGAATCCTGCAGGGAGCGTCCAATAGCCCAGCCGTGGTTCTATAGCGCGCTTACAGAGCAGAATTTTGTCTTCCCACTCGGCAATACATCCAACGATGACTTTGGGATTTTCGTATTGAATGAAGCCGCAGCTCTCACAGACTGAGCGTGGCAGGTTATCCCCATGAGGAATTTTAATGACTGTGGGCGTGCCACATTGGTTACAGTATTTGATGGGCACAGTAGCGTCTTCTTTTCCCTTATGGATTGGCGAGCCTTGACGATCAGGAGGTGTATTTTTTACTTCTATATTGCTTTGAATGTTAATCTGAATATGTAGATATTTCCAATATAATAGGTTATTTAACCAGATTAAAAAATTCTCAATGTTACTTAAAAAATTTTTAGCAGTATGTGTATTCGCTTTGGCAACGATAGTGCATGCGGATGAAACCCCTCAAAAATACGTCGGAACATGGTCTGGGGCTTGGTATGAGGGCATGACCAGTGGCACGTTGTGGCTGACGTTTAACCACGAAGGCAAGGGCTCTATTCGATTTACGAACTTGGAAAAATTTGGAAAGGACGTGACCCTCTTATCGGCAGTCCATTTTCTGGGGAACCGCATTAATTTTACAGCTAATGGAGATGGTGCTAAGGACTTCGTTGGTCATGTATTTTTAATTGGAGAAGACAAATTCAAGGGGAGCGCCGAATACGATGGTTTGGCGGTAACGTTCCGTTTAGCTAGAGAATAAAAAACGGCCCCTTGAGGGCCGTTCGTAGGTTCGATAAGATGGAGCTAAAATTCACAGCTCGACATCAGGGAGCGCTTTGATGTAATCCGCTAACGCCTCAATTTGCCACGGCTTAAGTTGCTTCCGGAAACCCGGCATTGGACTTTTACCGTAAGCAATTTGTTCTATGACATTTTCCTTGGACTTCGTAGTGCCTGATAGACGTGGCCCGTCTGCTTGTTTAAGCCCATATCCTTGATGACACCAACTACATCGGGACGCAAATAAACGTTTGACAGAGAAATTTTCTTTGTATTGGAAGTAGTTTGGATCAACCTCTGCTGCCGCGATATCTGTTACGTCTTCCTTGGCATGAGTAATCGAAATGTTCAATCCCATCGCGCAAATCATCATGAGTGCGACGCGCGTTAATACGGTAAAGGAAAGATTGTGTTGCATGTGGTTCTCCTGCGGATAGTGACTACTCGAATCGACAATATTAAGTTATTTCTAAGCTCTAATAAAGAGCCGACAAAAAAATTTGGGCGGGAAAACCCGCCCAAATTTCATTTCATTTCGACATTAAAAACCGTCGAATTTGATTGATCAACTCACCTTACAGTGCGTAGACCATCAAAGTACCAGTGTCTGTTGACATGGTTGTGAATGGAGCGCCAAACAGTCCAGGGAAGTTACCTGAAACGTGTGAGCCCCAGCCAGTAACAACAGCAACGTACTGTTTTCCACCAGCCATGTAGGTGATAACACCACCGTGGGCACCAGTACCCAAGTTGTTTTGCCACAAGAGCTTACCGGTCTTCGCATCGCGAGCGTCAAACATTCCGTCTGCGCCAGGTACGAAAACAAGATCGCCACCGGTTGACAAGAGAGAAGCAAGTACTGGGTACTTGTACTCAACACGCCATTTCATTTCGCCGGTCAAAGGATCACGGGCCTGAAGCGTACCGTAAGCAGCGTCAACTTTAGTACCGTCTGCTTTTTGCTTAGGAGCCTTAGAAGTCCATGACGCACCGAAGTACGCTTGACCAGAAAAGTCATCTGGACGCTCTGGATTTACAACTTCGATGTCAAAACAGAATTCCTGTGTGAGCATGAAGTGTGTATTTCTCTTAGGGTTGTAAGCGCCGGTATTCCATGAAATAGCCCCATCAATTGCAGGACATACGTCTGAGTGCTTACCTTCTGTTAGGTCACGTCGACCAACTAAGCGACCCTCTTTAGTAACACCTTTAATGTAGTTATAGGTCTCACCAATCATGTACGCATTGTTAACGGTCAACTCATTACCACCACCAACTGAATCTGCGTCATAAACAAAAATGATACCGCCCTTATTTGGGTGAACCATGTTTCGCTTGCCGCCTTTTTCAATCATCAAGAACTCACCGACTGCTGAGTCAAAGTCCCAAGCGTCGTGTGGCATTTCTTGGAAGTAAGCAGTTAACTCACCGCTGTCTGCATCAAGAACAACTACTGAAGAGCTGTAGAGGTTCTCACCTGGACGTGGACCATTGTTCATCCAATCGCCGCCGATGTAGTCATAGTCAGGAGCTGGATTAGCTGTTCCCCACCAAACTGTGTTGGTTGCAGGATCATAACTACCCGTCATCCAACCACCACCACCACCGATTTTCCAGGAGTCATTGCCCCAAGAATCACGTGAGCGCTGATCGCCACCAACGGTGTCAAATTGCCACTTAACTGAACCTGTTTTCGCATCAACTGCGTAAATTGGTCCACAGCAACCAGATAACTCACCACCGTTTGCACCGATGATAACTGTGTCTTTAACAACAAGAGGAGCACCTGTGAAGCCTTTGTTACCTTTGGCCACAGACATGATCTCATTATCCCAGACAACAGCACCTGTCTTAGCGTTAAGTGCGATTAAACGTCCGTCAGTAGTACCCATGTATACATTGCCACCTGAAATTGCTAGGCCGCGATTGTATGGGTTGTAGAACGTACCTTCAGCGCGCTCAACGTCAATTTTTGCAGCGTGTTGCCACACTGGAGCACCAGTAGCGCCGTTAATAGCCCAGATCGTGCCTGATGTAGTCGTGTAATAAACGATGCCATCAACCGCGAGAGGGAAGCCTTGAATACCACGCTTGGTAGCAGATGGATTGTGCTGCCATGCGAGTTTCAAGTTCTTAACGTTCTTGGTGTTAATTTGCTTTAAGCCACTATGGTGATGACCAGAAAAATCTTTGTGGTACATCATCCAGTTAGCGTCATCATTTTGCGCGTTCAACAATCGATCCCAAGTGACATCTGCTGCCATTGCTTGGGAAGCGAAGCCGACGAACGCAACAGCTGTAATTGCCTTAACGGCAGCTGTTGAAGTCCAACGTGTCATAACTCTCTCCCTAAAAAATTTAGAAGACTA
>ERZ890510.229-NODE-229-length-48287-cov-6.776186_pt1 | contig 48287 bp, 42 predicted proteins | sample MGYA00521265_ERZ890510 | MGnify/ENA primary metagenome ERZ890510 (study PRJEB32303, sample SAMEA104408624) | aquatic metagenome | biome: Brackish water; feature: Chemocline; material: water | place: Baltic Sea | collected 2014-10-26T21:54:00 | depth 110 m ... | reverse complement strand
AAATTATTGCTGCTCGAAATCGTGGGTTCCAAATGTTGGAATCAATCCACTAGCATCTGCCGCCAAGCGCTGGCCGCTCGCCAGCCCTTCAGCGATGCAGCGTGCGACGACCGCGTCGAACAGATGCCGCAGAAGATCGCTGTCGCGGAAACGGCCATGCCGGTTTTTGGAAAAGGTCGAGTGGTCGGGAACTTGCTTGTTCAGATCCAGGCGACAAAACCAGCGATACGTTCTGTGAACCTCTCATCATTCATTCTCCTTATGGTGGGGCCTCCCTAATGCTATGAGGCTAGAATTGACAGTGGCTGGATGGGTTATTTCTGTTCGGGAAATTTGGATTAGGAGGTGACGTTGTGGTGTCGGTGATGGGGCATGACCTCAGCAAGACTTGCTTTTGACGTCGAAATGGTCCGCGCGATTTTCCGGCCCTGTCAGGTCAACTCGATTGCAGCTTTCTTTTGCGCACGCTTATCAAAAGTCCAACCGTCAAGATAACAAGCGCCAAGATGCTGATCAGGCCAAGGTTTTCGCCCAAAATCAGGGCCCCCAAAAGGGCTCACCCACCGGGAACCGCTGCAAGAATGACCCATCGCCTTTCTACTGTATAAGGCCTCGCAAGGCGTAGAGCCAACATTCGTGTTGGGTTCAGTGCTGCCTTGCCGCTTAGACGCTGCAGGCCGCGCAACGACTGACTGAGCAACGTCGTTCACGGTCCAAAGCCACCCTTGGTGAGCCTCGCAGCGAATGCCAGGAACGAGCCCAGAGTGACCGCCATAAAGCTGACCATTTGAGGCTCTTCTCCTGCTCAGAAAGCCAGATATTCGACAATACAACAGTAACCGCTTTGGGGTCTGCAAAATGGATTTCTCCGTGGTGATAACGAAGCGAATAATCGCCTTCTCGCGCGTGCGCTTGCGCTAATTGGTCAAAGTGCAGGCCCCAATCGAAGTTTGCATACACGACGTCTGGGTTCTCGTTTTGCTTGAGTTTCGAAACAGCGATTTCGGCTTCTGCAAACAGTTCCGTCCTGTCCCGCCACATGCCAGAAATATCGTGTCCATATGGCGCATTGCGCAGAGCCCCCTCAGAAACACCATCATGGAGTAATCGCCGTTTGGCCAATAGCTCGCACGCGAACCCAAGCAAAAGACCCGCTGAGGGAAGCCAACCTTCATGGATGTCGCTGCATAGAACGGCGGCGTTGCGGATGAAATCGCCGGCCCTTGCTCCATATCTGGCGGCAGTAACATTTTCCTGCGGCATAATCTGATCTCCCTTTTTGATGTCCGTCCGGCCGGTTTACAGCATTTGGCGTGATCTGGTCGACAATTGGCAATGGTTGAATGACCGCACCGCACACCGGTCATTCACGCCCAAGGCCTGTCAGGCTTTCTTACCCCATCTCGGCCAACGAGGTTTCAATCAGGTTGCTATGCTCCAGCGTGCGGTGCACCGGGCATTTGTTGGCGATCGCCATAAGGCTGGTGCGCTGGGCGTTGTCCAGATCGCCGTCAAGCCGGATCAGCCGGGTGAATTTGTCGATCTTGGCCCCACCTTCACAGGTTTCACAGTCCTGCGCGTGCACTTTATCGTGGGTGACATCCACCGACACCCCGGTCAGGGGCCATTTCTTGCGCCGCGCATACATCCGGATGGTCATCGAGGTGCAGGCCCCAAGACCCGCCGCCAGCAATTGATAGGGCGACATGCCTTTGTCGGTGCCACCATAGGCCAAGGGTTCGTCCGCCAGCGCGTGATGGGTGGGACCGGCGGAAATGTCCTGCAGGAACCCGGCGGCATCAGCCTCGGTGACACGGGTGATGCCTTCGGGCGCGCCTATTGGCGGGGCGGGATGCGGCAGCGGCACATAGGCGCGAACCCATGTGGCAATGACCTGCGCGGCATAATCTGCATCCTCGGCACGGGTCAGCAGGTGGTCGGCGTGATCAAGGGTGACAAAGCTTTTGGGGTGCTTGGCGGCAAGAAAAATCTGGCTGGCATTGTCTATCCCGACAATCATATCACGCGGCGCATGCAGGATCAGCAGGGCGCGTTTCAGATGCGCGATGGCGGGTGCCAGATTGGCCGCCGACACGTCATCGACAAAGCTTTGCTTGACCAGGAACGGGCGCCCCCCCAGATCAACCTGCGCTTCGCCTTCGCGCGCGATCTCGGCCAGTTTATCGCCGAAATTATGCACCACATGGCTGGGATCAAACGGTGCACCGATGGTGGCAATCGCCTTGACCGAGGGGATTTCGGATGCGGCTTTCAGAACCGCAGCGCCGCCCAGCGAATGCCCGATCAGCAATGCCGGGGCCATATTGCGGCTGGTCAAATAGTCAGCAGCCTTCACCAGATCTTCGGTGTTCGAGGTGAAATGCGTATTGGCAAATTCGCCGTCCGAATGGCCAAGCCCGGTGAAATCAAACCTCAGCACCGCGATGCCCATCGCCGCCAACCGTTGGCTGATACGGCGCGCCGCAGGGATGTCTTTGGAACAGGTAAAGCAATGCGCAAACAGTGCTGTGGCCAGATGCGGGCCATCCGGCATATCCAGACGCGCCGCCAGTTGATCGCCGGAATGGCCGGGAAAGGTGATTTTCTCGCTGGGCATCGGGGGGCCTCCTTGATCGGGTTGGATCAAGGATGGGCTGTGTGGGGACCATGCGCAAGAACCCGCGCCAGATGGTCACGCAATGGTGACGGGAGGTGCGATGGACATATTCAATGTTGCAAATCACGCTCGCACACCCGGCCAGGTTGTGGAAAGTGTGTTTGACGGGGGTTTTAGAACACTTTGCGGGGGCTGAAATGAAACTGGACACATTTGAGATTGCGATTTTTCGCGCCGGACTAAGAGATATCGGGGCTACCGCAGAAGACGGAGCTCATATCCTGGCGAATATCAGCGTGTCCTCCAGGGAGGTTGCCGGTTCGGGCGCCTATATCTAATTCAATGACGACACAGATCGGGCATTCGCGAGATATGAGGTCTCGCCAGATCGTGACCCGCACAATGTTTTCACGTTGAGCTTGCTCACCCCCCCCATCAACGCCGCATCAAACGGGTATTTTGTCAGGTTTTCGTGGCCGGTTTCGGTGATCAGCACCTGATCTTCGCGCTTGATCGAGAAATCGCCACCCTGGGGCGTCACCAGAGCCTCGCCCGCATCGGCAAGGCTTTGTCGCATCCACGACGGGTCCTGATATTACACACACTGCTAAGCAATCCCGCTGCAGGCGATAGCTTTGGCGCCCTCGCCCGTGACACGAAACTCGCCTCCTCAACGCTCGAGCATCATTTACGGGTTCTGCTAAACACTGGAACCATTCAACGTTCGCAAAAATGATCAATTTCCAAGTACGAATTGAAAACTACGCAAATGGCGTCAATACTTAACGGGTTCCTTGTCACTTTAGGCCACGTTCCAGCCCCTAAAAAGACCGGCCCCAGCCCGATCGCCATCCTTCAGCGCGACCGAAAAAAGGTGCCGCCTCAACGGGCTGGGGCGTTTTCTTAAAGTTTGGTCATACGCAGATAGGGGCGCGCCGCCTGAAACCCATTGGGGTATTTAACTTTGGCATCTTCGTCGCTGACCGACAGAGGTATGATTACCTTCTGTCCCGGGCGCCAGTTTGCCGGCAAAGCAACGGTCATTTCGTCAGCAATTTGCAGCGCATCAATCACCCGCAGAATTTCGTCAAAATTCCGGCCCACATTCATCGGATAAGTCATGGTCAGACGGATTTTCTTTTTGGGATCAATGATAAACACTGATCGCACCGCTTCGGTGGTGTTCACATCAGGGTGGATCATGTCGTAAGTCCGCGCAATGCTGAGGTCTTTGTCAGCCACGATCGGGAACTCCAAAGTCACACCCTGGGTCTCGTTAACGTCCTTGATCCACTTATTATGTTCGTCAACAGAATCCGTCGACAGGCCCAATGGCTTTACATCACGCGCCGTAAAATCTGCGGCATGTTTCGCGGTCATGCCCATTTCCGTAGTGCAAATCGGGGTAAAATCGGCGGGGTGACTGAAGAAAAACACCCAGGAATCGCCAGCCCAGTCATGCAGGGTGATCTTGCCCTTGGTGGTTTCAGCAGTGAAATTCGGGGCGATATCGCCAAGCTTGAGGGACATAGTTTTTTCCGTTTCCTATGGCAGGCGTGCTGCCGATGATTAAGCAGGATGCGCCGCGTATCGACGCGTCACCAGAAACATAAGCATGCAAAGCCCCGATAAAAGGCCAGCCGGTCGATCAGATTGTCACACCCCTTGGCGGGATGGCGCCACAAACATTTCATTTCCTTTAACCGTCAGCAGGCTTTGTCGCTGATCTTCACGCAACTCTTGCAAACGCAGCACGTAGTTGTGGATCGAAAACACCACCGCTCCGGTTTTTGGCAATTTCACAAGACATTGTCGCTCGGAACGCACCCAATGCGGAGGCTCCGCGGAAATTTTCCGCCGCTCGGCCTCGCGGCGCGGCTGGAACAGGTCGGGGTTGGAATAAATCAAAAAGTTCGCCCGCCACATTGGCCGATCAACCTGAATACGATCAAACATCCGTTGCACCCGTGTGCCAATTTCGGCGTCATACTTGCCAACCGGCAGGTGAATCGACGTCATATTTCGCATGAATTTTTCATCCAGCGACCAACTGGCCGGAAAACACAGGATCGACGCGGTCAACACGTGTTCGTCGCCGTGCTTTTGCATGATGTTGAAATCTTCCTGCACCAAATGCCCGCAGGTGATAAGGGGCCGCGCCCGGTCAATCGCAACGATCCGCCCATCCGGGCAAACGACATCTGCGTCACCAACACGAAATCCTGGCATCGCCCGCAGATTTTCCAACACCAAATCCAGCAGCTCCTCGGCCGCCGGACGTGCGGTTTCCGCCAACCTGTGCACAGCGTCGCGCTGGGTTGCAATCAGCTCTACCCGGTACGCCATCTGGGCTGCATAGACTTCGTCCACCAGCAGCCATTCCCCGGGCTGCAACAGGTTTAGCCCCGGCAAACGGCGCGTATGTTCCGCCATCCATGGGGCGACCGGCAGGTCAGATTGGCAAATTTCGCGCATGTCTTCCTTTGGCTTAAGCGTTAAATGCGACACTGGCGCGGCGCATTTGGAAAGGCAAGCCCGGCCGCGAAGGTTAGCGTTTCATTATCATAACCGCGCCGGAGCCCGCAATGACCCAACCTTACCGCGACACCCGAAAAATCGATCCGACCAAAGGCGCTTTGCTGCCGGATGGCACGCCGAATGACAATAACCGGGTGGAAATCGGACCGACGCAACTGGCGTTTGGCGAATGGCAGGCGGCGGGGCTGACCCTGCCGAACCTGCAAAAGATGCGGGAATTTCGCTGGAAACGCCTGACGCAGCATGTAGTTGAACGCGGGCTTGGCGGATTGCTGATATTTGACCCCTTGAACATCAGATACGCCACCGACACCACCAATATGCAGCTTTGGAACACCCATAACCCGTTTCGTGCGGTGCTGATCTGTGCAGATGGCTATATGGTGATCTGGGATTACAAAAACGCGCCATTTCTGGCGGATTTTAACCCCCTGGTGCGCGAAAGCCGGTCCGGGGCGTCGATGTTTTATTTCTCGTGTGGCGACAAGATCGAGGATGACGCACGATCCTTTGTGGGCGAAGTCACCGAGCTGATGCGCGCCCATGCCGGCAGCAACAAAAAGCTGGCGGTGGACAAGATTATGGTGGCAGGCCTGCGCGCCCTGGAGCGCGCCGGATTTGAGGTTTCAGAAGGCGAGGAAGTCACCGAAAAGGCCCGCTCGATCAAAGGCCCTGACGAAATCCTGGCCATGCGTTGCGCCCATCATGCCTGCAACAGTGCGGTGGCAAAGATGGAGGCGTTCAGCCGCCAGAACGTCCCGCTGGGCGAGACATCCGAGGATGATATCTGGTCGGTTCTGCACGCCGAAAACATCAAACGCGGTGGCGAATGGATCGAAACGCGGCTGCTGGCATCCGGCCCGCGCACCAATCCGTGGTTTCAGGAATGTGGCCCGCGCATCGTGCAAAATAACGAAATCGTCGCCTTTGACACTGACCTTATCGGGTCTTACGGTATTTGCGTCGATATCTCGCGCACCTGGTGGGTTGGTGATGAAAAACCAACAAACTCAATGATCTACGCAATGCGCCACGGACATGAACACATCATGACCAACATCGAAATGTTAAAACCCGGCGTCAGTTTCAAGGAACTGACCTTTGGTGGGCATCATCTGGATGACCAGTTTCAAAAGTTGAAGTATGGCTGCAAAATGCACGGGGTCGGGTTGTGCGATGAATGGCCGCTTATCACCTATCCCGACAAATGGGTCGATGGTGCGTTTGATTACGTGCTGGAGCCCGGCATGGTGCTGTGTGTCGAGGCCTTGGTGACCCCCGAGGGTGGCGATTTCTCGATCAAGCTTGAAGATCAGGTGCTGATTACCGAAACCGGCCACGAGAACCTGACGAAGTATCCGTTTGATCCGGCGTTGCTGGGCACCGCTTAACCTTATCGGATTTCTTTGCATTTTTCTTGCATTGGGCGCAATCTGCGCGGGTCGACTCGCGGGCGGCTTTCGCGAATGCGCCTCCCATATCGAACTTGCCCAGAAACGCCAGCAATCCGGCATCACACCAACTCCGGCGCAGATGCAGGCCAATCAGATCGTACTGGGTGCGGGCTTTGTTGAGCGGCGCAAAAACTATATCCGCAGCCTGTCTGAAGGGTCATTGAAAAGCGTGGTCTTTGTGCCGGCCAAGCCCTGAACGGTCACACCGCCGTCACCATATTGTGACCTGACAGTACGGCAGCTTGTGACCTGCCCCCCGAGGCTCCCTCATTTATAACGAGATTTTGCGGGTGTTTGGTTTGCAAGGGATGAGTGCGGCCTGACATTGTTATAATCGTAGCGCCAGAGGGCCAGTTTCCGGCGGACATCAGCAAAACCTATGCAGCGAACTTTAGATACGGCTGAATAGATTCCTAGAACCTGATTTTCGCGGCACAGAACAGATCGCGGAAATGTACATATTCGATAGAAATGCATGGTCATATCTTACGCCAACAAGAACCTGCTGTCCGTAACCAAATACCCAACAAAAAAGGCCCCGAAGGGCCCTTTTAACTTTCGAATACAGCGTCCTAGCAGCTGTAATACATCTGAAATTCCACCGGATGCGGCGTGTGTTCAAACTTGTACACATCGTCCCATTTCAGACGCATATAGCCCTGTATCAAATCCTTGGTGAACACGTCGCCTGCAAGCAGGAAGTCGTGATCTTTCTCAAGACATTCCAGTGCTTCACGCAGGGATCCGCAAACTGTCGGAATGCCAGCCAGTTCTTCCGGTGGCAGATCATAGAGATCTTTGTCCGACGCTTCACCGGGGTCTATTTTGTTCTTGATCCCGTCAAGACCTGCCATCATCAGCGCTGCAAAGCACAGGTATGGGTTGGCAGCGGGATCGGGGAACCTAGCCTCGACGCGTTTGGCTTTCGGGCTTTCTGTCCATGGAATACGGATGCAACCCGACCGGTTGCGGGCTGAATAGGCGCGCAGAACCGGGGCCTCAAAGCCCGGGATCAGCCGCTTATAGCTGTTGGTGGTCGGGTTGGTGAAAGCGTTCAGGGTCTTGGCGTGCTTCAGGATGCCGCCGATGAAATACAAGGCTTCCTGGCTGAGGTCGGCGTATTTGTCGCCAGAGAACAGGTTCTTGCCACCCTTCCAGATCGACATGTTCACATGCATCCCCGACCCGTTATCACCGTAAATCGGCTTGGGCATGAATGTCGCGGTCTTGCCGTAAGCATGTGCTACGTTGTGGATCACGTATTTGTACTTCTGGATCTCATCGGCTTGCTTTGTCAGCGTGCCAAAGATCAGACCAAGTTCGTGCTGGGTCGAGCCAACTTCGTGGTGGTGCTTGTCAACTTTCATACCGATCGACTTCATCGTCGACAGCATTTCTCCGCGCAGATCTTGCGCAGAATCGGTTGGGTTGACCGGAAAATACCCGCCCTTGACGCCGGGGCGATGGCCCATATTGCCCATCTCGTATTCGGCATCCGAGTTCCAGGCCGCATCAATCGCGTCAACTTCGTAGGACACCTTGTTCATGGTGTTGGAAAATCGCACGTCGTCAAACAGGAAAAATTCGGCTTCAGGTCCGAAATAGGCGGTGTCGCCAATACCTGTCGATTTCAGATAAGCCTCGGCCTTGACCGCAACGCCGCGCGGGTCGCGCGAGTAGGGTTCGTTGGTATCTGGCTCCAGCACGTTGCAATGCAGGCACAGGGTTTTTTCGGCGTAAAACGGGTCGATATAGGCAGTCGAGCAATCGGGCATCAGTTTCATGTCGGATTGTTCGATGCTTTTCCAGCCGGCGATTGACGAGCCGTCAAACATAAAGCCTTCTTCCAGAAAATCCTCGTCCACCAGATCATTGACAACAGTGACGTGCTGCAACCTGCCGCGCGGATCGGTGAAACGGATGTCGACATAAGCGACGTCCTCTTCTTCGATCATTTTAAGAACGGTTTTGATATCGCTCATTGTGTTTCCTTACAGTTTAGAAAGTGTTTCGTTTGCGCTTTTGTTGCGCGTTATAACGCGTCGTCGCCGGATTCACCGGTTCTGATACGGATCGCCTGTTCAATCGTCGAGACAAAAATTTTGCCGTCGCCGATTTTTTCTGTGCGCGCGGCGTTTACAATCGCCTCGATCGCGCCGTCGACCTGATCGTCGCCAAGGACGACCTCGATCTTCACTTTGGGCAGGAAATCGACGACATATTCCGCACCGCGATAGAGTTCAGTATGGCCTTTCTGGCGGCCAAAACCTTTGACTTCGATGACCGACAGGCCCTGAATGCCGACTTCCTGCAAGGCTTCTTTGACTTCGTCGAGCTTGAAGGGCTTGATGATGGCTTCGATCTTTTTCATCGCGCGATTCCCTGTTGATCCGGTTGCTGGTGGTCAAAGCACTTTCACACATAGGGTGCAATTGGCTAGGGTGACGCGGCTGTTCAGCTTTGGGGAATCGCGGAATGTGTGCTTAAATTTTAAGCAGCGTGCGTATTTATTGACCGGATTGAAAACGCTATGACCGAACTTCTGACCGCCGCCCAAATGCGCGCCATTGAACAAGCCGCAATTGCCAGCGGTGAAGCGACCGGGCTTGAGCTGATGGAGAGGGCCGGGAAGGGTGTTGTTGCGGCGGTTTTTGAGGAATGGCCGGAACTGGCGCTAGGTGAGCGCAAGGCCGTGGTTCTGTGCGGACCTGGCAACAACGGCGGCGATGGCTTTGTGGTGGCGCGCTTGTTGGCGGAACTGGGGTGGACGGTTGAGGTGTTCCTTTATGGTGATGCGGATAAACTGCCGTCGGATGCGAGGGTAAATTTTGAGCGATGGAGCAGGATTGGCCAGGTTCGGGATCATCTGGGTACGTATACTGATGAGCTCATTTTCGCCTACAACGACCTGTTCGTAGACGCATTGTTTGGAACCGGTTTGTCTCGTCCACTACCTGTCGACCTATTGTATTGGACGTTTTATTCACACGACAGCCAATCTCCGAGTGACGTTACCAAGACGGTATCCATCGATATTGCGAGTGGAATTTGCGCTGACAGCGGGCGACGGCTGGGGGATGGTTCGCCGGTTCTTCCGAAACTGACGGTCACGTTCCACAAGGCAAAGGTTGGTCACTATGTTGATCTTGGGGCAAGCTACACAAAATCACCTAAAGTGGTTGTCGTTGATATTGGTTTGAATGAAACCGAGAAAAAGATGAATTCTGAAAGAGTGTCAACCAGCCGGGAAGAAAGCCGTAGTCTCGCACTCCCGCCCGTCGAGTTGACGGGTGAACCATTTGGGTTACACAAACACCGCAATGACCACAAATACGGCTACGGCCATGCCCTGATCCTGTCCGGCCCCTCGGGCCAAACCGGTGCGGCGCGTCTTGCTGCAAGGGGCGCGCTCAGGATTGGGGCTGGCCTTGTCACCATCGGTTGCCCGCCGGATGCCTTGGCCGAACATGCTGCGCACTTAAACGCGATTATGCTGAAAGTGGTCGCAACGCCTGCCGATCTCGGCAATATCCTGACCGACCGGCGCATCAACGCGCTCTGCCTTGGGCCCGGTATGGGAGGCGGGGCAAGCACCCGTGCGATGGTTGCTGCCGCCCTCGACGCCCCGGCCGCCGCGCCGGGGCCTGATGGCGCAAGAGGCCCCGGAGCAGGTCCGGGGCTGCACGGCGTTGTGCTGGATGCCGATGCCCTGACCAGTTTCGCCGATAACCCTGCCGAGCTGTTCAAACTGACACACAAGAACACCGTGCTCACCCCGCATGGAGGCGAGTTTGCCCGGCTGTTTCCGGATATTGCCGCCAAGCTGAACGCACCGGCCACCAAAGGCCCAGCTTATTCCAAGGTTGATGCCACCCGCGAGGCCGCCAAGCGGGCCGGATGCGTGGTTCTGTTCAAAGGACCCGATACCGTTATCGCACATCCCGACGGGCGGGCGGCGATCAACTCGGCGCATTATGGCCGCGCGGCACCTTGGCTGGCGACGGCCGGATCGGGGGATGTGTTAGCAGGCTTTATCGCCGGATCGATGGCGCGGGGGGTCGCTCCGATGCAAGCCGCTGAAGCCGCCGCATGGTTGCATGTCGAATGTGCCCGCGCATTCGGCCCCGGCCTGATCGCCGAAGATTTGCCCGAGGAACTGCCAAAAGTGTTTCGTGCGCTGGGCCTGTGACACAGATTTGTATGCACGCGCGGTGTACGCATTGTGTACGGGTTGTGTACCGGAAAAATCGCTGCATTTTCCGCTCGCGCACACCAAAAACCTCTGCTAGAAGGACGCGGCTTTCAGGCTGGTCCAAGCGGTTGTTCTGATGGCGAAATGCGGGTGTGGCGAAATTGGTAGACGCACTAGATTTAGGTTCTAGCGCCGTGAGGCGTGGGGGTTCAAGTCCCTCCACCCGTACCATTTACCAACAGCCATCAGAACTCGATCAACTGCCGGTCAAGGTTCATTTCTGACGGTGCGCCAGCCAAAATTTCCCGTGCAATCCGGTGGCCCGACAAGACCGCAGCCTGTATGGTGCCGGGAACTTCGCCGTCGCCGATCCGGTACAGCGGCCGGTCCTTGGGCAACGCATCCCACAACGCGGTATTTGGGGTGCGCGCCCCGACAAACACCAAGGTCTCATAGTCGATTGCGGTGGTGGTGAAGCGGGTGCAGCCAGAGGCAGTTTCGATCAGGGCTTGGTGGACCCAGATTTCGCAGCCCAGTTTTGTCAGGCGGTCGATGATAAGCTTTTGTTCTAAAGTGTTTTCTGTCCACGGCGCTAATGTTGGCATCGGCGTTACATAGGTGACATTTGCACCGGCGCGGGCCAGGTCTTCGGCAATGACCGAGGCCATATAATTGTGCTCGTCATCATAAACCACGACGCGCCCTTGGGGTTTTTGCCCCGCCAGAATGTCGTCAGGTGTCAGAACCAAAAGGCCTGGTGCTGCCAGTGCGCGCGGCACAAAGTTCATGCTGCCAACGCCATCGCGACGCCATGTTGACCCGGTGGCCAGAATGACGTTATCGGCTTTGATCTGTGCTATGTCTCGGGCGGTCATTTTACTTTGCAAATACAAATCTACCGCGTTGCTTTTGTTCAGATAGTTCAACCGGTAATCAACGATACGCCGCCATAAGGACACAACGGCCAGCCGGCTTTCCAACAGGGCGCGACCACCCACTTGCGGGCCAGATTCGGCAATCGTTATCCGCTGGCCACCGCGTAGCAATGTCAGCGCGCAAAACCGGCAAGTCACTGGGGCCCTGAACCGGCAGGCCGGTGGTAAAATTACGCGCCCGCATACCACCATGCGCAAGCTCGATCGCCGCCAGTGCACCGAAAGATTTGATCGCCTCGGCCTGACGCGCGTGACCCGCCAGATATACGTCGTCCCAAAACCGTTCGAGCGGATGGTTTGCCACGTCACTGTCAGGGCTGATTTCGGTCATTTGGGTGGCGATAGTCCCCCAACCACCTTCGGCTTTAATGGCCCGAAGTGCCAGCGCCCCGTTTGGTTGGCCAGCCCCGTGACCGGTTGCATGTGGCACCGCATAAAACCGAATCGGCGCGGTCACCGGGCCGATTTGCGCGGGCTCAAAAAGAATGTCGGGTTTAGCGATGATTGTCATGATGTTCCGCCTGTTGCGTAATACGAAAGCAAATTAGCCTTGTTAAGACGAGCAAAAAGCGACGCTGCTTGGGAAAAGGCGCGCCCAAGGCCGCCAATCGCCCCTTGCAGAGCCGCAAATGCCTCACTAGAAGAACCGCTGACTTACCGGGCCCGCCTTCGCGGGCTGTTATGCTATGAATCGAGGAACCAAATGCAGGTCAATGAGACCCTGAACGAAGGCCTGAAACGAGGCTATACCATCAGCTTTACCGCCGCCGAACTTGACGCGAAGGTGAACGAGAAATTGATCGAAGCCCAACCGACCATTGAAATGAAGGGCTTTCGCAAAGGCAAAGTCCCGATGGCTATGCTGAAAAAGCAGTTCGGCCCAAGGGTTCTGGGCGAGGCCATGCAGGAAACTGTTGATGGCGCGATCGCCAAGCATTTCGAAACCTCGGGCGACCGTCCCGCCAGCCAGCCAGACGTCAAAATGACGAATGACGACTGGAAAGAAGGCGACGATATCGAAATCGCGATGACCTATGAGCGTCTGCCGGATGTGCCGGAAGTGGATTTCCGGTCGATCAAGATTGAACGGTTAGTGACCACCGTTGCTGACGCTGAAGTTGACGAGGCGTTGGGCAATCTGGCGAAATCGGCCAACAATTTTGAAGATCGCAAAAAGGGCGCCAAAGCCAAATCAGGCGATCAGGTTGTGATCAACTTTCTGGGCAAAGTCGACGGCGAGGCCTTTGATGGCGGCGCTGCCGAGGATTATCCTTTGGTTCTGGGATCAAACTCGTTCATTCCGGGTTTCGAGGATCAGTTGGTTGGCGTCAAAGTCGGCGACGATATCGAGGTTAAGGTGGCGTTTCCGGCAGAATACGGTGCCGCAAATCTGGCCGGCAAAGACGCGGTTTTTGAATGCAAAATCAATGCCGTAAAGGAACCGAAGCCGGCCGAGATCAACGACGAACTGGCCAAGCAATTCGGAGCCGAAGATTTGGCCGCTCTGAAAGGTCAGATTTCCGAGCGACTAGGGGCCGAGTATACCGGTGCTGCGCGCGGTGTTACCAAACGCAAACTTATGGATGCGCTGGATGTGGTTGTCAGCTTTGAATTACCCGAAAGCATGCTGGAGGCCGAAGCCGGTTCAATCGCGCACCAGTTGTGGCATGACGAAAACCCTGATGTTGAGGGCCATAATCATGATGCAGTTGAAACCACAGATGAACACCGCACGCTGGCAACCCGCCGGGTAAAGCTGGGCCTGTTTCTGGCCGAGCTTGGCACCAAAAAGGAAATCACGGTTTCCGATACCGAAATGCAGCAGGCAGTGATGCAGCAGGCACAACAGTATCCGGGTCAGGAACGTCAATTTTACGAATTCATCCAGAAAAACGAACAGGCGTTGCAACAAATTCGCGCGCCGTTGTTTGAAGATAAAGTCGTCGATTACATCCTTGAACTGGCGGATGTCAGCGAAAAAACCGTCAACAAAGACGAATTGCAAGCAGCGATCGAAGCCTTGGGCGACGACTAAGCCACCAGAAAAAGGCCGTGAAAGCGGCCTTTTATTTCGCAGAAACAACGGATTATTGCACGGTGTTGATCCAGCGCGATACGGTTCCGGTTGCCGATTTAATGATGGCGTTCTGATATGCAACCCGGACGCGGCATTCTGCTAAAAATGATATCGGTCGCGTTGTTCATGCTGATGGCCAGCCTGATCAAGGCAGCCTCAGGCCATGTCCCCCCCGGCGAAGCCGTGTTTTTCCGGTCGTTTTTTGCGATGCCGACAATTTTGATCTGGCTATGGACCCGATCTGAGCTCAGGACCGGGCTGATCACGAAAAACCCGATCGGCCATTTTTGGCGCGGCTTGGTGGGCACTTCGGCCATGGGGCTGGGGTTCGCCGGGCTTGGCTTGCTGCCCTTGCCCGAAGTCACCGCCATCGGCTATGCCGCCCCATTGCTGACGGTTATTTTTGCGGCGATGTTTCTGGGCGAGGAGGTACGTGCCTTTCGCCTGTCGGCGGTGGGTCTGGGTTTGATTGGCGTCCTGATCGTTCTTAGTCCGCGATTGTCATCGGTCACGGACGGCTCGCTTGGCGACCGCGAGGTTTTAGGGGCGGTTGTAGTGTTATGTGGAGCAACATTTGCGGCCCTCGCACAGGTTTTTGTGCGCCGGCTTGTGCAAACCGAAAAGACCCCGGCGATAGTGTTTTATTTTTCGGTTACAGCAAGTTGTCTGTCGTTGTTGACACTGCCATTTGGCTGGGTTGTGCCCACGGCTCCCGAGGTTGGCTTGCTGATCTGTGCAGGTTTGCTGGGGGGCGTCGGGCAGATTTTCCTGACCAGTTCCTACCGGCTTGCGGATGCGTCGGTCATCGCTCCGTTTGATTATTCCTCGATGATTTTGGCGCTCATCATCGGCTATTTTGTATTTGGCGAAATGCCGACACTGGTGATGCTTTTGGGGGCTGGTCTGATTGTTATCGCCGGCATTCTGATCATCTGGCGCGAACGCAAGCTTGGCCTTGAACGCAACCAACAGCGCAAAGTCATGACCCCGCAGGGCTGACCTTCGCTATTCATAGTGACCTGCCCCCCCCAAGGCTCCCTCAGTCATGACGAGAGTTTGCAGGTCTGGATTTCATTTTCGGTGGTTTCGTTTCGGGCAAGCGCTTTAAAGGCGACAAGGTTAGTCAAGACAATTTCATTCTTTCCGTCAGCCTCTCTTGCACCCCTGCGCGCGTCACACTAAGACTCTGGTAGGATAGTTGCGGTATGAGCAATTGCAGCACAACACAAAGGCAGACAGCATGAGAAACCCGATCGATACTTATATGAACACGCTGGTGCCGATGGTGGTCGAACAAACCTCGCGCGGCGAGCGGGCTTATGATATTTTCTCACGCTTGCTGAAAGAGCGGATCATTTTTATTTCCGGCCCGATTCATGACGGTATGTCGACCCTGATTGTGGCGCAGTTGTTGTTTCTTGAGGCGGAAAACCCAAGCAAAGAAATCTCGATGTATATCAACAGCCCGGGTGGCGTTGTGACATCCGGCCTGTCGATTTACGACACGATGCAATATATCCGCCCCAAAGTGTCAACTTTGGTCGTTGGGCAAGCCGCGTCTATGGGATCAGTTCTGGCGGTTGCAGGCGAAAAAGGCATGCGTTTTGCGCTGCCAAACGCCCGCATCATGGTTCACCAGCCATCGGGTGGGTATCAGGGGCAGGCGACAGATATCATGATCCACGCCGCAGAGACCCAAAAGATTAAGGATCAGATCAACAAGATTTACGTCAAACATACCGGCCAGACCTTGAAAACGGTCGAAAAAGCGCTGGAGCGTGACAACTTCATGTCGGCGGAAGAAGCCCTTGAATGGGGTCATCTGGATGAGATTGTTGACCACCGTGCGCCCGAAATCGATGCCAAATAGGTGATGGTATGTCTGACGGCGACTGAATCGTTACCAACGTGGGGTCGCAAAAGCCATTGTTGTTCCCTGAAAACTGACCTAACCTGTCGGCAACCGCAGGAAACAGAAGGCCCGAACGGCCCGAATTTTAAGATGAGCAAGGCAGAGGTGAACCATGGCGTCTAATAACAGCGGTGACAGCAAGAACACCCTATACTGCTCGTTCTGCGGCAAAAGTCAGCATGAAGTCCGTAAACTTATTGCCGGACCAACAGTGTTTATCTGCGATGAATGCGTTGAATTGTGCATGGATATCATCCGCGAAGAAACCAAAACCAGTTTGGTAAAGTCGTCGGATGGGGTGCCAACACCGCGTGATATTTGTAAGGTGCTGGACGATTATGTGATCGGTCAGGAACTTGCAAAACGGGTTTTGTCTGTGGCCGTACACAATCACTATAAGCGGCTGAATCACGCGTCTAAGACCTCGGAAATCGAACTTTCAAAATCCAATATCCTGCTGATCGGTCCAACTGGCTGTGGCAAGACATTGCTGGCGCAAACGCTGGCGCGGATATTGGATGTGCCTTTCACCATGGCGGATGCAACCACCCTGACCGAAGCCGGCTACGTGGGTGAAGACGTCGAAAACATCATTCTGAAGCTGTTACAGGCGTCGGAATACAATGTCGAACGTGCCCAACGTGGAATCGTTTATATTGACGAGGTTGATAAGATAACCCGCAAGTCTGACAATCCGTCGATCACCCGCGATGTATCGGGCGAGGGTGTACAGCAGGCCTTGCTGAAGATCATGGAAGGCACAATCGCCTCGGTTCCGCCGCAAGGCGGGCGCAAGCATCCGCAGCAGGAATTCCTGCAAGTCGATACCACGAACATCTTGTTTGTCTGTGGTGGGGCCTTTGCTGGCCTTGAAAAAATTATTGCGATGCGCGGCAAAGGCTCGTCGATTGGCTTTGGCGCTGACGTCAAAGACGCCAGCTTAAAAGGTACCGGCGAAACCCTGATGGAACTTGAGCCGGAAGATTTGCTGAAATTCGGCCTGATCCCGGAATTTGTTGGGCGCTTACCGGTGATTGCGACACTGACTGATCTGGACGAAGACGCGTTGGTGACGATCTTGTCAAAGCCGAAAAACGCTTTGGTCAAGCAGTATCAACGCCTGTTTGAACTGGAAGATGTGCAACTGACATTCACAGACGACAGCCTGATCGCCATCGCCAAACGTGCGATTACCCGCAAAACCGGCGCCCGTGGCTTGCGTTCAATCATGGAGGATATCCTGTTGGATACTATGTTCGAATTGCCCGGTCTGGATGATGTTGTCGAAGTTGTGGTGAATGACGATGCTGTCAACGGGCTTGGTAAGCCGCTGATGATCTATTCCGACCGCAAAGAAGAAAGCGCGACCGCCAGTTAAGGCAGGTTTTCGTGGGCTTTGCCCGCGACCCAAGGCGGGGGGCGCTGCCCCCCGGACCCCCCGGAGTATTTCTGAAACTATGATAGGGGACTGCGTGGTCGCGGGATTTGGTGACAGCTGGGACCGCAGCCGTTTTCCGCGCATTGCTGGGGTCAGGTGCAGCGCATCGCCTCTGGACCTTTTGGTGGCGCTGGGTCATATAATCTGAGGAACAGACGGAGAGCCCAATGAAATTCATTAAGCGCCTTTTTACATGGTGGGACGGTCAGACCATTGGAACCCAACTGTTCACATGGCGGCGGGGGCAATTGGTGGGCGACGATGCTCAGGGCAACCGGTTTTACCAAACCAAGGACGCCAAGCGCCGCTGGGTGATCTATAATGGCGAGACCGAGGCAAGCCGGGTATCCCCGGATTGGCACGGATGGTTACATCATACGTTCAGGGATGCGCCGACCAAGTCTCCACTGGCCCACAAGCCATGGGAAAAGCCGCATCAGGACAATCTGTCCGGTACAGCAATGGCTTATGCGCCTGCCGGATCAATAAAAGCGGCTAAACCGGCCAGTCGCGCAGATTATGAGGCGTGGCAGCCTGAATAGGGCGCGCGGAGCGATATGGCAGAAAATACAACAGAAACACTTATTGGCGGCGTCGTGCTGGCCGTGGCAGTCGGCTTTCTGGTTTTCGCGTCAAACGCCACTGGCCTATCCAGCAGTGGCGGCAGCCATCAGTTAAGCGCCAGTTTTCGATCGGCTGAAGGGATATCCGTGGGCACTGATGTCCGTATGTCGGGCGTCAAAATCGGCACCGTTACCGGCCTTGAACTCGACCCAAAAACCTATCGCGCTGTGGCTCGTTTCACCGTTCCGGCTGATCTGATTTTGTCGAGCGACACGCAGGCATTGATTTCCGCCGAAGGATTGCTTGGCGGGAGTTTTGTGGAAATTGTACCGGGTGGTGCGCCAGGAGATCTGGGTGACGGGGGCGAGATCACCGAAACTCAAGGGTCGGTCAGTGTTGTCACGTTGCTGATGAAATTCGTTACCGGGGATAAAAGCAATTGAAGGCTTGGCTGTTGCTGGCCGGTTTGCTTGCGGCGACGCCGGGTTGGGCGCAGGCCCCCTTGGTGCCGGTTACCGCAGCCGAGGGCGCGATTTTACGTGGGCTGGATACGGCGAACGGGCAAATTCAGGACATTGAAATAGCAGTGGGCGCAACGGCGCGGTTCGAGCGTCTGGAAATCACACTGCGCGAATGTCGATATCCCAGTGAAAACCCCGCCAGTGATGCGTTTGCCTATGTGATAATCCGCGATATTCGCGAGGCTCAGCCACGTTTTGAAGGCTGGATGATTGCAGCATCCCCGGCTTTGTCGGCCCTTGATCACCCGCGATATGATGTATGGGTTCTGCGGTGTCAAATTCCTGCGACGGGTGCTGAAAGCAAGGACTGACGCCAAAAATCGGCTTGCCGGTTCAACGCGATATCAAGCAATGCATGGTATTTGTTGCGGCTTATTTCCACAGCACCCATACTTGCCAAGTGGTCGGTCAGGAACTGCGTGTCAAACAAGGTAAATCCGCCGGTTTGCAGTCGCTCTACCAGATAGGCGAGGGCGATCTTTGAGCCATCTTTCTGGCGTGAAAACATGCTTTCGCCAAAAAACGCCGCACCAATGGCGACGCCATAGACACCGCCGATCAAGCGGCCGTCCGCCCAGACTTCAAGCGAATGGGCGTGGCCTTGATGGTGTAAGTCAATGTAAAGGTTGAATATTTCTTTGTTTATCCATGTTTCCGGACGGTCTGCGCAGGCTTCAAGCACACCCATGAAATCGGTGTTGACGGCAACCGAAAACCCGCCTTTGCGCATCCGTTTGGCAAGTGAGTGTGAGATGTGAAATTTATCGAGTGGAATAATTCCGCGTTGTTCGGGATCAACCCAAAAAATCTCGTCTTGCGCGCCGCCCTCGGACATCGGGAAAACCCCGACTGAATAGGCATGCAGCAAAAGATCCGGGGTGATTTTCGGCAGGTTTTCGGCAGACATTAGATCACGACGGTTTCAACCGGAATGTTCATCAAGCCACTTTTCCAGCCAATGAATTGTGTAATTTCCCGCCTGTATGTCTGGCTCTGCTAACAGCGCGTGAAACAAGGGCGTCGTGGTTTCGATGCCATCGACGATAAGTTCACCCAAAGCCCGCTTAAGGCGCGCCAAAGTGGCCGGGCGATCCGGTCCATGCACAATCAGTTTGCCGATCAGGCTGTCGTAATAAGGCGGGATTGTATAGCCATCATAAAGCGCCGAATCCATGCGCACGCCAAGGCCGCCTGGGGCGTGGAAAGTTGTTATTTTACCTGGGCTTGGGATGAAGTTCGGCAGTTTTTCGGCGTTAATGCGAACCTCGATTGCGTGCCCGCGAATTGTCAAATTCTCCTGCCGGAAAGACATTTCCTCACCGGCGGCGACGCGAATTTGTTCGCGCACAAGGTCGACGCCAAAGATCGCTTCGGTGACCGGGTGTTCGACTTGCAGGCGGGTATTCATTTCGATGAAATAAAACTCGTCGTTTTCATAGAGAAACTCGATCGTGCCAGCCCCGGAATAACCGATGGCAGCAACCGCATCAGCACAGGTTTTACCAATTCGGGCGCGTTGTTCTTCGGTGATCGTAGGACCGGGGGCTTCTTCAAACACTTTCTGGTGACGCCTTTGCAGCGAACAATCGCGCTCGCCCAAATGCACCGCACGGCCCTTGCCGTCGCCGAAAACCTGCACTTCGATATGGCGTGGCAGCGTCAGGTATTTTTCAAGATAGACTTCGTCATTGCCAAACGCGGCTTTGGCTTCAGCGCGGGCACCGCGAAAAGCCTGATCCAGATCCGCTTTGGTCTTGGCCAGTTTCATACCGCGACCACCACCGCCAGCGGTTGCCTTGACGATCACCGGAAAGCCCATTTCACCGGCGATTTCATGGGCTTCAGCCAGTGTCGGCACACCTCCGGGTGAGCCGGGCACGCAAGGTACGCCCAGCTTTCGCATGGTTTCTTTGGCGGTGATTTTGTCACCCATCATACGGATATGTTCGGCCGAGGGACCGATAAACGTCAGGTCGTGATCTTCGACGATCTGCACAAAGTTGGCGTTCTCCGACAGAAAGCCATAACCGGGATGGATCGCTTCGGCGCCAGTGATTTCACAGGCCGAGATGATCGCCGGAAATGACAAATAGCTTTGGCTGGCGGATGGCGGGCCGATGCATATGCTTTCATCCGCCATACGCACGTGCATAGCGTCAGTATCCGCGGTGGAATGTACCGCCACTGTCGCGATGCCCATTTCCTGGCAGGCGCGGATGATACGAAGGGCAATTTCCCCCCGATTGGCAATTAAAACCTTAGAGAACATGTGCTTGCCCTTCAGGCTATTCGATAATCATCAAAGGGGCGCCGTATTCAACCGGGGCGCCGTCCTCGATCAGAATGCGTTTCACTTTGCCCGCGCGCGGCGCATGGATTTGGTTCATGGTTTTCATCGCTTCAACGATGCAAACCGTCTGACCCTCGGTTACCAGATCGCCGACATTCACAAAATAAGGGGTTCCGGGTTCGGCTTGAAGATAGGCGGTGCCGACCATCGGCGAGGTTATCGCCCCTGGATGCAGCGCCGGGTCATCTGCAACAACTGGCGCGGTCTGCACCGGCGCGGCGGTTGCTGTCGGTGCGACGGGTGCTGACGCTGCTACATATTGCGTGACAGGAGCGGCGGTGATCTGACGGGCGACACGAACCACAAGGGTTTCTTCGGGGCCGTAATCGCGGGAAACCTCCAGTTCACTTAAATCGTTAGCGCGTAACAATTCCGCTAGAGCCTGAACAAAAGACACATCCGCGTCGTGGGTTCTTTTTGCCATAAAATCCTCGATTATTGCTTGCCGGCCAGCAATAGCCAGTCGTGCCTTTGAAGCCTCTGTTTATACATCATTCGCGCCCAAGAAAAGCTTTCCCGCATGAAAATAACGTTTAACTGTTCAGTTTTTCGCCCGCCGTACCTCTGCCACGACCTCGCGCATATTGGCCAGTGGAACGTAACCGCGCAACATTTCGGTACCTAACACGAATGTCGGGGTGCCGGTTATTTGCAGTTTCTGCGCCAATACGTTGACTTTGCCTATATGGCCCATCACCGCGTCATCATCCATATAGGCCAGAATGGGTTCGGGATCGGTGCCCAGTTTTTGAAGAATGCCATTCATGTTGTTAGGGGTCAGATTGCCTCCGAACGTCATTAAAAAGTCATTCAGTTTGAAATAAGCATCAGGCCCGGCTTTATGCAATGTGGCAACCGCCAGCTTTGAGGCCAGCGTGGACTGTTCGCCAAGGATCGGAAACTCTTTGATAACAAACCGGATATTGCCATCTGTGCGAATAAGTTCGGCCACATCGGCATGGGCTTTTCGGCAATATGTGCAGCGGTAGTCAAGGAACTCAACCAATGTGATGTCGCCATCTGGATTGCCGCCGACATAAGAAAATCCGTCGTCAAAAATTTCTGCGGCGTTTGTTTCGACCATTTCCTGATCGGTGCCAGCCTGATTTTGTTGCTGGCGTTGTTCCAAAACCGCAATGGCTTCCATCAACACTTCGGGGTTTTCCAGCAGGTAATCACGAATTTCAACACGAAACGCTGCGCGTTCTTCATCGGTCATATCACCAAGACCGCCAGCCTGCGCCGGGACCAGCCAGAAAACGGCCAGAATGGCCAGCATTAGTCTTCGCATATCGTATCCTACTTTTTAAGGGCGGTCTTTGTCGCCGCGATCATATCCTGTGCCTGCAACCAGCCACTTGAGCCCGGTGGTAACAGTCCTTCGGCCCTGACGGCGTTGGTATAGGCGTCCTGAAACTGGGTTAGCAAGGCATATCGTTCGGCTGTTATCAGCGAAGCCATGCCGTTATTCCCGGCCTTGGCCCATGCCAACGCGAGATCGCGCAGCATCTGAGCATCACGTGGGTCCTTGTCGCGGGCTTGGCGCAGAACATCCAAAGCCAGTTTGTCGCCGGATCTCGTACCTTGCGAAAGCAAAGCGCGGCCATAGCCAGCCAAAATCAACGCCTCTTTGGGGGCCAGTTCAACAGCCTTTTTATAGGCGACAACCGCGCTCTGCACTTGGCCGTTTTCCAAAAGAAACTGCCCTTTCAATTCGTGGTAATAGGCGTCGTCGGGGTGCTGAGCCAAAAGGGTGTTCATTTCCGCCATGGATTTTGCAGCATCTGGCAGGCGATGATAGGCGATGGCGCGGGTTAATCGGGCGGATTCGGACGTATCATCCGCCTTTACGCGCCGCAATGCAGTGGTGGGACTGTTCAGAAAACCGCGGAATTTTGCCTGCATCCGCTTGTGAAGTTGCGGCAGGTCCGTCGGCTGGGCTTTGGTCTGGCCGCCGTAAATATTGATCAGTCCTTCCAGAGCCCGTATCCGATCAGCGCTCAGCGGGTGGGTGCGGGCATAACCGTCTTGGCGACCAATCGATAAAGTTTCCTGGCCCTTAAAAATTTTCAGAACATCGATGGAGGCATTTGGATTGATCCCGGCAAAGACAAGATATTGCAGGCCGATCTGATCGGCGGTGGTTTCCTCGGCGCGGGTATGTCGCAACAGATTATTTTGCGCCCCGCCCGCCACCCCAAGGGCAATGCCCGCTCCAGCTTCGGTATTGCCGCTGGCAGAAACCGCAATGCTCAGCAGCATGCCGATGCCAATCGCGGTCATTGCGCTCCGTTGGTTGGCAGCGCGGCGGATGATGTGGCCGGATGTGACATGCGCCAGTTCATGTGCGATTACAGATTGCAGCATTTCCATGGACTGAAGTCGCATGATCAGGCCCGAATGCAGGAAAATTGCCCGGTTATTGATCACGAATGCGTTTAACGAAGGATCGTTGACCACAAGAATTTCAATCGAATTGGCGCTGATCCCTGCGGATTTAAACAACGGTGCTGCGATACGTTTTAGCGTCGCCTCAATCTCGGCGTCGCGGATCAATCCCTGCGCTTGTGCAAACAACGGCGAAATCAGGGTGGCCAGCAAAAACAGCAGGCCACCAAGACGGCGGGAATACCTTTGGTTTCCGGGCTGGGATGTGGTGTGCATTGACCTTCCTTCCGCCCCCTGAAACAACGGGCCTATAGGCCGAGTTTAAGGAAAACCGCATGCGGATATCAAGGCGAAGCGACGTAAGTCCCTTTATTGTGATGGATGTGATGGAGGCCGCACGTCAACGTGAACTGGCTGGCCATTCAGTCATTCACATGGAGGTCGGCCAGCCGGGAACAGGCGCGCCTGCCGGAGCCATCGCGCATTTGGCGGCGCAAATGGCAGGCGACCCGCTTGGTTATACGGTCGCGTTGGGGCGGCCTGATTTGCGCGAACGGATCGCCAGGTTGTATCAGGACTGGTATGGCTTGGATATTTCACCAGAGCGGATCGTGGTGACTGCGGGTTCATCCACCGGGTTTTTGCTGGCGTTCAGCATGTTGTTTGATGCAGGTGATCGCGTCGCCGTGGGTGAACCCGGTTATCCCAGTTACCGCAACATCCTGTCGGCGCTTTCGCTTGAACCGGTTGGCATCCAGACACGGGCGGAAAACCGGTTTCAGCCAAGCCCTGCCGAAGTGGCCGCAACGCCGGATATTGCAGGATTTCTGGTGGCATCGCCCGCCAATCCGACAGGCACGATGCTGGGGCGTGATCAGTTGGCCGGGTTGATCGAACACTGTGCTGCGCGCGATATTGCCTTTATTTCAGACGAGATTTACCACGGGCTGCATTATGGCGACCGGGCGGTTTCAGCGCTGGAGATCAGCGATGATGTGGTGGTGATTAACTCATTTTCGAAATATTTTTCGATGACCGGCTGGCGGATCGGCTGGATGGTAGTGCCTGAAAGTCATGTACGGCAGGTCGAACGGCTGGCGCAAAATATGTTTATCTGTGCGCCGCATGCCAGTCAGATTACAGCGCTTGCTGCGATGGATTGCCAAGCCGAGCTTTCAGAAAATCTTGAGGTCTACCGCACCAACCGAGAATTGATGTTACGTGGTCTGCCCAAGGCCGGGTTTGACCGGATCGCGCCACCGGACGGCGCGTTTTATGTTTATGCGGATGTGTCTGATCTGACCGATGACAGCCAGAAACTGGCGCGCGAGATTTTACTGGGGGCAGGGGTTTCCGTGACGCCGGGGCTGGATTTTGACCCTTTGCGAGGGGGCCGCAGTCTTCGGTTTTCTTATGCGAGATCAACCGATGATATCGTTGAAGGGCTTGAACGGCTGCGTGTTTTTATGGCCGCACGGGAGTAGGCTAATCCGCGTACGGTGGGACAGAAAAAAGCCCCGCAGGATCACTGCGGGGCTTTGAGTTTTTGCCTATTTACTCAGTGACCACCAGCCGCGTCTTTTCGGCTTGTCCGCTTCCGTAGGAACCGGAGTCGGGTCTGATGCCGGGGTTGGCTCTGGTGCTGGCACGACCTTGGGCGCAGGTTCTGTCGGAGGCGCTTCAACTGGCGCCTCTGGCGTTATATTGGCTTCATCGGCTGCAACTGCAACCTCCGGAACTTTCTTGCGACGCGGCGCACGTGGCTTTTTCACAGGCTTTTCAACCGCTTCAGGTTCTGGTGCGGCGGCAGCAGGTTCTTCAGCGCTTTCTGTGGCGACTGCATCCGCAACAGCAGTGACGTCGTCCTTGGCCTTTTTGTCACTGGCGCGGCGGGTGGTCCGCTTGCGTGCAGGCTTTTTGTCGGCTGCTTCGGGATCGGTTTTAACGTCCTCGACAACAGCCGGTTCAGCAACGACTTGCGCAACTTCGGCCTGGTCGCCATCCGTCTCTTCGCCGTTCTCATTGTCGCCACGGCCTCGCCCACCCCGACGCCGCCGACGGCGCCGCTTTTTCTTGGGCTGTTCATCGCCATTGGTTTCAACCGCTGCCAGCTGAGGAGCTTTGTCCTCTTCATCATCGGTCTCGTCCTCGTCATCAACTTGATCTTCATCTTCATGATCAACCAGCGAGGTTTCCATCGACACGACTGCCGCTGGTGGCTCCGGTATAACCCGCGTGGCGGTCTTGAACCGTTCGATGGTGAAATCAGGGCTGATCAAGGTGGCGCTGGCTTCCATGCGGATCGACAGGCCATATCGCGCCTCGATCATTGCGACATGCTCGCGCTTTTGGTTCAGGATGTAGTTGGCGATTGCCAAGGGTACTGTCACGAGCACTTCGCGTGAACGGCGACGAACGCCTTCTTCTTCCAGCTCGCGCAGGATCGACAAGGCAAGGCTGTCGTTGGATCGGGTCAGGCCGGTGCCGTGGCAATGTGCACAGGGCGCGGTTGTCGCTTCAATCATGCCGGGGCGCAGGCGTTGGCGTGACATTTCCATCAGCCCAAAGCCGGAAATCCGGCCAACCTGAATGCGCGCGCGGTCGGTTTTCAGCCGGTCCTTGATACGTTTTTCCACGGCGGCGTTGTTGCGCCGGTCTTCCATGTCGATGTAATCAATCACGATCAATCCGGCCAGATCGCGCAGGCGCAGTTGGCGGGCAACCTCGTCTGATGCTTCAAGGTTGGTTTTCAGCGCGGTTTCTTCGATCGAGCCTTCTTTGGTGGCGCGGCCCGAGTTCACGTCGATGGCAACCAATGCCTCGGTCACGCCGATTACGATATAGCCACCGGATTTCAGCTGAACTGTCGGGTTGAACATGCCGCTCAGATAGCTTTCAACCTGAAAGCGCGCAAACAGTGGCAGGGGTTCATTATAAAGTTTCACGTTCTTGGAATGGGACGGCATGAGCATTTTCATGTAGTCCTTGGCCATCCGGTAACCGGCCTCGCCCTCGATCAGAATTTCGTCAATCTCGCGGTTGTAAAGATCGCGGATCGAGCGTTTGATCAGGCTGCCTTCTTCATAGATTGGCGCGGGCGCAATGGATTTGAGGGTCAGATCGCGGACCTCTTCCCATTGACGCATCAGATAATCGTAATCGCGCTTGATTTCGGCCTTGGTGCGCATGGCGCCTGCCGTGCGGATGATCAGACCGGCACCTTTCGGCACAATCATTTCGCCGGCAATTTCTTTCAGTTTCTTACGGTCAACAGCATTGGTGATCTTGCGCGAAATACCACCACCGCGTGCGGTGTTGGGCATCAAGACGCAGTACCGTCCGGCCAGTGACAGATATGTTGTCAGCGCCGCACCTTTGTTGCCACGTTCTTCTTTGACCACCTGGATCAACAGAATTTGGCGAACTTTGATGACTTCCTGAATTTTATACCGACGAGGGCGCGGTTTGCGAACGCGGATTTCTTCCTGTTCGTCTTCCTGGGCGACGCTTTCGATATCAGGGTCGATGTCAGACGCTAAATCCTTTTCTTCGTCATCTTCGCCATAAATGTCTTCAGCTGTGTCGTTTTCAACTTCGTCTGCGGATGCGGTTGAAACCGCTTCATCAGAGGCGACGTTTTCCGCCGGTGTTTCGTCCGCCTCATGAGCGTGTTCAGCGTCCTCAAAGCCCATGATCGGGTCATTGTTGTCGCCTTCACCATCGATATCAAAGACGTCCATACCGCTGATGGATTCGCTGACCACTGCGTCACCGTTGTTTGCGGCCTCGGCAGCTGGCTTGCGGCTGCGACGGTTGCGCCCACGGGCTTTGGGTTTGCGTTCTTCTTCTTCGTCCTGTGCTTTGGCATAGGCGGCTTCTTCGGCCAGCAAGGCCTCGCGGTCGGCGACAGGGATCTGGTAATAATCGGGATGGATTTCCGAAAACGCCAAAAAGCCGTGCCTGTTGCCGCCATAATCAACAAAAGCCGCCTGTAGCGACGGTTCGACCCGGGTAACTTTGGCTAGATAGATATTGCCGGCAAGTTGGCGTTTATTAACGGATTCAAAATCGAATTCTTCAACTTTGTTTCCGTCCACAACCACCACGCGTGTTTCTTCGGCGTGGGTGGCATCGATAAGCATTTTTTTAGACATGGTCTCTCATGCAATCCGGGCCGCGCGACCGGCATATCAGCCGAAACACGTGCAAGGGATTGTTTCTGTTGGGCAATAAGAAACGCGGGTAAAGGGCCGGTGGCGGGTATACCCGCGCCGGAACCTGTTACCATGTATTCTGCGCGTTTCATCGCGGTTTTTCTCCGACACCCGAACGGGTATCAATTCACAACCCGGATTTGGAATTTGACCGGGTAACTCAAATGGCATTGCGGCCTGTTGGTCTGTCAGAGGCGTTCTTTGGCTTTTGCCTGAGGCGTAAACAGAGCAACGAAAACAATAACCGGTTTGCAGCAGCTGGGCCGCAAATCCGTCCGATGACCTTACTGTGTTTCCACGCGGAATGACAATGGTGTTTTTCGGCGGTGTTTTTCCGAAACGCCCGTGTATAATGCGGTCAATCAAAAACAAAAGAGCAGGGCGGCAGGTGCGGTTTAAAGTTTCAGGAATTTGGGCGGTTTTGTTTGCGGCGGGCGTGATGTTTTCACCGCAACCAGCGATTGCCCAGCAAATGCAGGCTTTGGCGCGTTTGGATGTTGGCAGGTCAGGCGTTACCGGGCGCGCCTCGGGGGATGTGGATATTGTCCTGAAGATAACCCAGGCGGTTCCGTTCCGGGTGTTTACCTTGGACAAACCAGCCCGATTGGTGATGGATTTTCGCGAGGTAAATTTCAACGGTGTGGAAAAACAAGATCTTGTGAAAACCGATCTGATCGAAGACATGCGAACCGGATTGTTCCGGCCCGGTTGGTCGCGGATGGTTTTGAAATTAAAACGCCCGATGCAGGTGTTTCGCACCGCTATGGAGACTGACCCGAATGATGGCGACGCCAAGATTGTCATCCGCCTGACGCCACAGGACCCTGACGATTTTGCGGCCGGTGTCGGGGCGCAGCCGGATGATGTTTGGGCAATGCCAAAAGCAGCCTCGTCCGGGGGAGGCAAAAGCCGGACAAGCGGCGACCGAAAGATCGTGGTTGCCTTGGATCCAGGTCACGGCGGCATTGACCCCGGCGCACAATATCAGGGCTTCAACGAAGCGGACCTGATGTTGCAGCTTGCGCGTGAGTTGAAAGAGAAGCTAATCCTTACGGGCCGTTACAACGTATTCCTAACGCGCGAAGAAGATTATTTTCTGTCGCTGGAGGGACGGGTAAGTGTCGCGCGTGCGAATTGGGCCGATGTATTTATATCGCTGCACGCAGATGCGCTGGCCGAGGGTCGCGCCACCGGTACGACAATTTACACCTTGTCAGATAAAGCCTCGGATCGTGCCGCAGAAACCCTTGCCGCCAACCATGACCGGGATGATTTGTTGGCGGGGGTTAATCTCAGCCATCAGGACGATGTTGTGGCGTCGATATTAATGGAAATGATGCAGGTCGAAACGATGCCAAGGTCGGAAAAACTGGCGGATGCGCTGGTGACGGGCATTGCCGAGGCGGTTGGTAAAATCCGTTCACGTCCAAGGTTGTCTGCTGGGTTTTCGGTTCTGAAGGCGCCTGACATTCCCTCGATACTGATCGAGTTTGGGTTCATGTCAAATCCCGCTGACCTGACGAATCTGGCGACGCAGTCGTGGCGCGACAAGGTGATTATCGGAGTCGTTGACGCGCTGGATCAATGGAGCCTGCGTGATGCCGCCGAATCCAAACTGTTGCGCCAATAAGCACAATATCGGCCTTAGGTTGCGATCATTTCGATCTGTCGAAAAGAACCGGCGAAAACCGGCCAAGCAGGCGCTTTGACGTTTTGACCTTGGTGTAAGCCGCGCGTATAGTCCGGGCTTTCATGGGGTAAGGAGCTGATACGCGGTGTTGCGTGCGATTCTGTCGTTTTTTGGGTTTATTTTCAGCTGGCTGACCACGGGTCTGGTTCTGGCAGCCTTGGGTTTGGGGGCGATATTCTGGATGTACAGCCGGGATTTGCCCAACCACGAAACCCTGAAGCAATACGCGCCAGCCACACTTTCGACGATTTACTCGGGCGAGGGGCGGGTGATGGATGAATTCGCCAAAGAACGGCGGATATTCACACCGATTGACGAAATCCCTGATCTGGTCAAATTTGCCTTTGTGTCAGCCGAGGACAAGAATTTTTACAGCCATAAAGGGTATGACCCTTTGGGGATCATCAAGGCCGGGATTGATGCGTTAAAGGGCGAGCGGTTGCGCGGTGCGTCAACGATTACCCAGCAAGTGATGAAGAATTTCGCGCTCAGCGGGGACCGGTCGGCGGAACGCAAGATCAAGGAACTGATTCTTGCCTCGCGTCTCGAAGAGACCCTGAGCAAAGACAAAATCCTTGAACTTTACCTGAACGAAATTGAATTGGGCCAAAACTCGTTTGGGGTGACGGCTGCCGCCCAGACCTATTTCAACAAAACACTGGAAGAACTTTTGCCGCAAGAAGCGGCGTATTTGGCGGCGTTGCCAAAAGCCCCGTCAAATTACCATCCAGTGCGGCAAAAGGAACGGGCGATCAGCCGTCGGAATTTTGTTCTGAAGGAAATGGCCGAGAACGGATACCTTGATGCGGCGGTGGCCAAGGCCGCAATGGCGTCGGACTTATTAAGTGTTCAGGGCGGTGATTTCGAACGCTATCGTGGCACTTTGCCGCCGCGCGACTATTTCAGCGACGAAATCCGCCGCCAGCTTTCCGAAAGCTTTGGCGAAGATGAATTCTTCACCGGCGGTTTGACCATCCGCGCCACAATGGATCCGGTTCTGCAAAAAGTGGCGGCCCAGGCTTTACGCGAAGGTCTGGAAGATTATGACCGCAGCCGAGGTATTTACCGGGGATCAATACATCATCTGAGTTCTACCGAAATGGCGACGGAAGAAGCGTGGAGAATGGCACTTGAACATTTGTCATTACCGCGCGACATCGCAGGCTGGCAGGTGGCGCTGGTTTTGGAGTTAAGCGGAAAAGCCGCCCGCATCGGGGTGGAAGGCGAGCCTGAAGTCGAGGGCGGACACGCGATACCGCTTGAAGATCTAACATGGGCAAGGCCGGTTGATGCAGACGGCAAGACTGGCCCTAAAGTTCGGACACCGTCAGATTTGCTAGCGGTTGGTGATGTGATTTTTGTGAAAAAGGTGTTCGGTGCCGACACAACGGCCAAGGTTAAGAAGGGCGAAAAACCACCACAGGAATTGAAATACTGGTCCTTGCGGCAGATCCCTGAAATTCAGGGCGGGTTCATGGCGATGGATACAAATACCGGCCGGGTGATCGCGATGCAGGGCGGGTTTTCATATCAGGAATCGGTTTTTAACCGCGCAACGCAAGCCACACGTCAACCCGGTTCCAGTTTTAAACCGTTTGTCTATGCGGCGGCGCTGGACAGCGGTTACACACCGGCGACGATTGTAATTGACGCTCCGATTGAGGTGCAAACGCCGCAAGGCCTGTGGCGGCCAAGGAATTCATCAAACAAGTTTTACGGCCCTGCCCCGATGCGCACAGGTATTGAGCGGTCACGCAACCTGATGACGATCAGACTGGCGCAATCGGTTGGCATGGATGTGGTGGCGGCTTATGCCGAACGGTTCGGGGTCTATGATCATATGGGCGAGCACTTAGCCAACTCGCTTGGCTCGCAAGAAACCACGTTGTTCAAGATGGTGGCGGCTTACGCGATGTTTGCGAATGGCGGCGAGCGGGTGATCCCAACGCTGGTTGACCGGGTACAGGACCGCTGGGGCAACACGATTTACCGGCATGACAAACGCAACTGCGATGAATGTCAGGTTGCCTCACTGGAACCGGGCCTTGCGCCCAAAATAGCCAGTAACCGTCAACGCGTGATGGACCCGGTCACGGCCTATCAGTTGACTTCCATGATGCGCGGAGTGGTAGAGCGCGGCACGGCGGCCGGATACGTCAAACTGGATGCACCGGTGGCTGGCAAAACCGGCACCACCAACGAAGCCAAAGATGTCTGGTTTATCGGTTTCACCCCCAATATTGTGGCGGGCTGCTATATGGGCATGGATTTGCCGGCGCCTCTGGGGCGAGGGGCTTTTGGTGCCAATATGTGTGGGCCAGTTTTCACTAAATTCATGAAAAAAGCCATTTCAATCTATGGCTTCAGTCAGTTCAAGGTACCTGAACACTCGGTTTTCGTGAAAATTGACCGGTATACCGGCGAACGGGTACCTGACAGCATGTCTGGCCCGGACGTTGTTGCCGAATTGTTTCGGGAAGGTATGGAGCCGGTGTTCGGGGAACTCAGCATCATTGATGGTGGATTTGCTATGGGGTCGAACCTGCCGGTCTTTGGGGCGGGCGAGGGCGACACGATTGAAACCACTGGCGACACCGAAGTCACGACCCAACTGGGCGAACGCAAAATAATCCCCAAACGCGCAACCTTCGGGTCTTTGTCGTCCGGCGGGCTTTATTAACGCGCAACGTCTTTACGCGCCGCTGTGTGGTGCGTAAAACGCCTGACATCCACTCAGTCCCATCTGATAAGGTCTATCATGCGCGCGGAAATTGAAAGTATCATCAGTGACATCAACAGGTCGCTTGAACTGTTGGCGCAACGGATGAATTGGTCGACCGCGCAGCATCGCCTGGAAGAATTCAACGCCATGTCGGAAGATCCCAAACTTTGGGATGATCCGGAAAAGGCGCAAAACCTGATGCGTGAACGTCAGGCCCTGTTGGATGCGATGGGGAATTATTCGTCGTTAAAGCAAGAATTGACCGATAATATTGACCTGATCGAACTGGGTGACGCCGAGGACGACGCTGAAATTGTTGTCGAAGCCGAGGCGGCGCTGAAGGCACTGAAAAAGATCGCCGATCAAAAAGAAATTGAAGCCTTGCTTGACGGTGAAATGGACAGTGCAGATACGTTCCTGGAGGTTAATTCTGGTGCGGGTGGCACAGAAAGCTGCGACTGGGCCTCGATGCTGGCGCGGATGTATGTACGGTGGGCCGAAAAGAAGGGCCACAAAGTCGAGCTAATGGCGGTCAGTTACGGTGAAGAGGCCGGGATTAAGTCGGTGACCTATCAGATCAAGGGCCATAACGCGTACGGATGGTTGAAAAGCGAAAGCGGCGTGCATCGGCTGGTTAGGATTTCCCCATTTGACAGCAACGCGCGGCGCCACACCTCGTTTTCAGCGGTCTGGGTCTATCCGGTCGTCGACGACAATATCGAGATCGAGATCAATCCAAGCGACATCCGAGTTGACACGTACCGGTCATCCGGCGCTGGCGGGCAGCATGTGAACACGACCGACAGCGCGGTGCGGATCACCCATATTCCGACCAATATTGTGGTGACAAGTTCGGAAAAGTCCCAGCACCAGAACCGGGCAATCTGTATGCAGGCGCTAAAGTCGCGGTTGTACGAACTTGAGATGCGCAAACGCACCGAAAGCATCCAGGAGGCGCATGATAACAAGGGCGATGCCGGTTGGGGTAACCAGATCCGCAGTTATGTTCTGCAGCCCTACCAGATGGTGAAAGACCTGCGCACAGGGTATGAAACATCCGACACCCAAGGTGTTCTGGACGGCGATCTGGATGGTTTCATGGCAGCGGTTCTGGCCAAAGACGTCGCCGGAAAATCCCGCGCTGAAGCGATGTTCGAAGAGTAATCATTTAACAAAAAACCCCGCACTAGGCGGGGCTTTTGTAAACTATTTCAGGTGACATTAGTCTTGAACAGCAGCCGCGGCATGTTTTGGCATCGGTGACTTGCTGGATGCCTGGCTGAGCGGATCGTCCTGACGCTGAACCGTCCCTTCAAAATGCGCACCGCTTTCGATCGCGATTGTCTTGTGGATGATATCACCCTCAACACGTGCGGTCGATGTCAGGCGGACTTTCAGGCCACGGACCCGGCCGATGACCCGACCGTTGACCACCACATCATCGGCGACAATCTCGCCCTTTACCGTGGCACCTTCACCGACGGTTAGCAGATGCGCGCGGATGTCGCCGTCAACCATTCCTTCGATTTGCAGATCTCCTGTGGTTTTCAAGTTGCCCTTGATCATCAGATCAGACGACAAGATCGACGGTGCCGCTTTGGGTTTTGGCGCACCGATTGCGCTGGATTCTGGCGTAGCGGGCCGGTTGATTTGTGCCGAAGTGGCAAGCGGGGCTGGTTTTTCTCCGCTGCCCGTTGCAGGTTTAGCGGCTGGTTCATTGAGTTTGCTTTTAGAAAACATTTCTGGCTGCCTTGATATAAGTCATTGGATTGACTGGTTTTCCACCGATACGAATTTCGTAATGCAGATGTGGTCCGGTGCTGCGACCGGTACTGCCCATATCCCCGATACGATCGCCGCGCGACACGCGCTGGCCTTTAGTGACGTTGAGCTTTGACAAATGTCCAAAGCGGGTTTCAAACCCCAACGCATGTTGAATCTTGATAACATTACCATAGCCGTTTGACCATCCTGCATACACGACCACACCATCTGCAGTGGCAAAAATCGGCGTACCGGCGTTTGACGCGAAATCGGTGCCTTCATGCATTCGGCCAGTGCCCTTGGTGGGATGGCGCCGCCAGCCAAAGCCGCTGGTCATGCGATAGGAACTATGCACGGGCATCACGATGGGTGTCCGCTCGGCGGCGATCCGCAACAAATTCACTTTGTCCATTTTTTCAAGCAGATTATTGGCGGCTATGGACGTGGCATCTTCTGATTTGCCCCGGGTCGAGATTGCCAACGGGGTCAGGGGCCCGCCTGTACCCGAGTAACCGGATTTCACATCCTCAAGCAATTTGTCGGTTGAAAGGCCGATATTTTCGAACATTTTTTCAAGCGGCGAGATCGAAACGGTGACCGCTTCTTCCAGCCGCGAGAATATTCTTTGATTACGTTCTGTGGTCAGTTTGGCGTCGTGTTTCAGGTCGTTGACCTTGTCCAGCATTGCCAATTGCGCTTGCGCCATGTCGTCGCGCTCGCGAACTGTGGTTTCCAAAGCGCTGTTCAGGAAATCAAGCGTTACGCCGTTTTCTTCGGCGGCACTCGACACGGTAGAAACATTGCCAGTGACGGATTGCAGTTCTGCCAATAATGTGTCGGCATGGATTTCCGCACGATCGCGTTCTTTAACGGTTTTACGCAGGGCGCGTTGCACCACTTCCAATCCGGTTTCAACTTCGCGACGGCGGTCTTCTGATCTTAACAGGGCAGATTGTTGGCTGGAAATTTGATCAAGCGCCACATAAAATCGTTCCTGAGCTTTTTGCGTCTCAAGTGCGCGTTTATCGCGTTCTGATGACAGACGCGTCAGGCGCGTCTCAAAATCCAGTTGCTGAATGCGCACAACAGCGGCGTCGCTGCTGGGTGCAAACGTATCGACCAGAAACATCGACGAAACCAAAATGGTCCAGACAAAGAAGACGGCTGAAACAGCAATAACGGTGGCCTGAACCCCGGGCGTCAAACGTAAAAAACGGGTCGAACTGTCGGTGCGAAGATAAAGCCGCTGCTCGGGCAGATGCTTGTTCAGTATCAAATGGAAATTGCGCGTTAACCGAGCCTTCAAGGGTACGTACTCCGGAGTCTTCGTCAAATTCGCGCCCGGACGTCCGGGTCACATTTAAGTGGCCGTAAAAATTTCTTAATAAACTCGAGACACTTATTCAACTGTTTTCAGGTGATGTTGGGCAGCAGTGAGGCGCAAACGGTCGCTTGGGCGGATTTTTGCCGTTTCCAGCACGCTGCGCGCTCAAAATCGTCACATAAGGTGTTGTGGTTCTTCAGAGATTTCTCGCTAAACCTTGTGTTGGCCATCGTATTCTTGGCGGTTTCTGGTTTGGGCGTCAAAACATTTGATATGTTGACCGATATGGATAGTTCTTCGAACCATGGGAATATCCGCCAGCAAAAAGAAGCTTCAACGGCATTTCACAGTGATTTTACCTGATTCATTGGCGTGAAATGGCTTACACAAGGCGAACCAATGATGCGTTTTAGGGGATTTGATACAGTGTTGTTGCTATTGTGCCGGAAATCATCAATGAACCCTAGGCAAGGGCGGACAGGACCTGCACCCCCAAGCGACCCCGAAAAAGGTCCCGGCGAAAACCCATTGTGATGACCGAAACCACACATAAAAAACCCAAAAAATTTCGCAGAATCAAATGGGTTATTTGGATTTTCCTGTTTCTTGCGGTTTTGCTGGCCATTCCGGCGGTTTTGGCAGTTCGATCTGGGATATCCGCACCTGTTTGGGTCAACACCCAGGTCGAGCAACGGTTGAATGCGGCTATTGAGCCGATGCAGATAAAAATTGGGTCGATCGATTTAAAGCTGGCGCCCGGCAGTTTAAGTCCGTCTTTGGCGTTCAGCAGCGTTCGTATTTTGGACGGTGATAAAAAATTACGGGCGATCTTACCCAAAGTTCAGGGGCGGGTTGACGGCTGGGAATTTTTGATGGGGCGAATTCGCCCGACCCGTTTGGAAATCCACGCGGCCAGTTTACGCTTGTTGCGCGACGATGAAGGCCGGTTTGACATCAGTATCGGTGATGCTGGCTCAATCACCGGTCTGACGCAGGATGTGACCACATTTGAACAGCGCGTGACGGTCCCCGATATCGTCGCCAAATTCGAAAACTTCCTTGGAAAGCCGTTTTTACAAAAGCTTCAAAAGATCCAGGCAGATGATATTTACGTGCGCCTTGACGATGCTTTGTCAAAGCGCAACTGGCAGTTCCGCCAAGGTGTTATGACGTTTGAGAATAACGAATCTGCCCTGTCTGCCAACGTTACCTTTGAATTGCAAAACGCCGATGAACCAGTCGCCGGCGCGACGTTCACCTTCAGCAAGAACAAAGGTCAGCAGGCTGTGGACTTTTCCACGCGGTTTAAGGGCGTGAGGGCCAAAGACGTTGCCGATCAGGTGGCGGCCCTTGATTGGCTGCGCCTGCTTGATGCTCCGATTGATGGATCGGTGTCGTTAAGTGTTCAGCCGGATGGGTCATTCGGCGATTTGTTTGGTGTTCTTAATATTGGGGCCGGGCAATTGTTTGCGGCTGAAGATACTAGGCCAGTAAAATTTATCAGCGCCAAGGCCTATCTGACATACGAAAAAGATCTCGAAAAGCTGACGTTTAACCAGATTTCCATCGACACCGAAGCGGCGCGGATCGAAGCCGAGGGGCATGCGTATCTAAGTGACCGGATCGACCGCACAATTGGGGCGGTGATTGGACAGCTTAACTTTACGAAAGTGGTGGTAAACCCCGACGGGTTCTTTGAAACACCGCTGAATATCGATCTCGGGGCGGTCGATATGCGGGTGATGTTGAACCCGTTAAAGGTCGATATTGGTCAAATGGTGCTGGTTGATGGTGATACAAGGTTTGTGATGCACGGCAATATTGCGGCTGACGAACACGGCTGGACCTCGGCCCTTGATATGACGGTAAACCGGGTGTCGTGGCAACAGGCGCTGCAGTTCTGGCCGGTAGAGTTTCGTAAGCTGACCCGCAACTGGATCGAAGAAAATATCATTGCGGGCAGTTTTTTGAATGTCGTCGGTGCGATGCGTGCGAAAACCGGCGAAGAACCACGGTTCTCGTTGGGATTTGATATTGAAGACACTGACGTACGTTTCATGGCGTCGTTGCCGCCGATACAAAACGGATACGGATATGGCACGTTAACCGGACGGCAACTTGACATCGTGGTGCGTGAGGGAACCGTAGAAGCGCCGGTTGGTGGGGCGATAAATATTGCAGGCACGTCATTCACAATCCCTGATGTGACCATTCCGGAAGCCCCCGCCGAGGTTCGTTTGAAAACTGAAAGTTCTGTTACGGCAGTTTTGTCGCTGTTGGATTTACCGCCATTTGAATTTTTGGCTAAGGCGGGTCGCTTGCCGAATATCGCGAACGGCAAAGCCAAAGTTGAGGGCACGATCGGGCTTCCTTTGGCAAAAGACCTGACTTTCGATCAGGTTACTTTTACCTTGAACGGTCAACTGAGTGATCTTTCGTCTGATAAAATCGTCAAAGACAAGGTTATGACTGCTCGTGAAATGTCGGTGTTTGTGGATGATGCCGGGTTGACCATTTCCGGTGATGCACGGTTGGGGCAGTTGCCGATCACTGGCAGTTGGCAGCAAAAATTCGGACCAGAATATAAGGGTATTAACCGCATCGAAGGGCAGGTTGAAATCTCGCAGGCCTTTTTGAAGGAATTTGGAATCGTCTTGCCCGAAGGATCGGTCAGCGGTGTTGGGTCGGGCGTTATGACCATTGATATGGCCCCTGGAAAAGCCCCCGAGTTTCGACTGATATCAGACCTTAACCGCGTTGGGTTGCGGCTTGATGCGTTGGGATTTGTCAAACCGAAGAACGTAACAGCCCGGTTGGAAGTGACGGGGCGATTTGATGTGCCTCTGGCGATCGACAAAATATCGCTTAAAACCAAAGGAATGGAGATCGTCGGCAGTGCCGAAATGAACAAGGATGGCAGCTTGAGTGTTCTTCGGCTGACGCAGGCGGACATTGGTGGTTGGCTGAAAACCGGCGTTGAAATCCGCACCGGTGCAAATGGTGGCACCGACTTTACTCTTACGAGTGGCGAGCTTGACCTTCGGCGCAGTAGTTTTGGCAATACCGGCACCAAGGGGGTGGACAACAAAATCCACCTTGATCTGGCGAAAGTCATTTTAAGCGACGTAATCGCGCTGCACAATGTAAGGGGCGAGCTTGACACGTTGGACGGGCTTAGCGGCACGTTCACAGCACAGGTTAACGGTGGGGCAGAGGTTAAGGGCGTCATGGCCTCGCAGGCGGCAGGCACAGCAGTTCGGTTCACATCCAGTGACGCCGGTGCTTTTTTCCGGTCTTCGGGGCTGTTTCAATCCGCTGTTGGCGGCGATTTTAGTTTGATCCTTGCGCCAACGGCTGTCGCGGGCGAGTATCTGGGGCAAATGAACGCCAAACGGATCAGAGTACGCAATGCCTCGGCACTGGCCGAGCTGTTATCGGCAATTAGTGTGGTGGGATTGCTCGAACAACTCGGCGGCGTGGGAATTGCCTTCAACAGTGTCGATGCACGATTCAAATTAAGCTCGAAGGGCGTTTTCTTGACGGAATCAAGTGCAGTCGGCGCGTCCCTGGGTATCACGATGCAGGGCGCTTACAATTTTTCCGGCGCCACGATGGATATGCGCGGCGTTGTCACTCCAATTTACATGTTGAATGGCTTGCTGGAGCAGACCAAGATTTTTGGTGGCTTGTTTGGCAAGCAAAAAGGCGAAGGCTTGTTTGGCTTTAATTATACTTTGAAAGGGGCGGCGGATGACCCGAGAGTGTCGGTAAATCCTCTTTCGATCCTGACACCGGGCCTTTTCCGCGAGATTTTCAAGCAACCGCTGCCGGAAGTATCGCAGTGAAGCTGTCGGAATTTGATTTCGATCTGCCTGACACGCTGATCGCCACCCGACCGGCCCATCCTCGTGGGGCGGGTCGGTTGCTGTTGGCAGACGCGCACGGTGATCATGACAGGCAGGTCGCCGATTTGCCGGATATCCTCAGGCCGGGTGACCGGTTGATCCTGAATAATACCAAGGTCATCCCGGCGCGACTGTTTGGTCAACGGATGCGCATCAGCGATCAGGGTGAAACGCATGCAAATGTCGAAGTGACTTTGCTGGCCCCCACCCAAACCGGCGATTGGCGCGCCTTGGCGAAACCCGGTAAACGATTGAAGGTGGGCGAAACAGTTACCTTCAGCCCGACACTGAAGGCCGAGGTTATGGGCAAGCCTGACGGTGAAGTGGTGTTAAGGTTCAACCTTACGGGGGCAAAATTTGATACCGCACTTGAGGCGGCTGGAATGATGCCTTTGCCACCTTACATCGCTGCGTTGCGGCCAGTGGATAGGCAGGATCACCAAGATTACCAGACGGTTTTCGCTGAACAGCGTGGCGCTGTGGCGGCGCCGACGGCCTCGTTGCATTTTGATGCCGGGTTATTGGGCCGGCTTGCTGAACGCGGGGTCGAAACCACCAAAGTTACTTTGCATGTCGGCGCGGGAACATTCCTGCCGGTTAAGGTTGACGATGTGTCCGACCATAAGATGCATGCGGAATGGGGCGAGGTGACGAAAGATGCCGCTGATCAGATCAACCTAACACGCGCAGCAGGTGGGCGGATTATTGCGGTTGGCACCACGGCGCTGCGGTTGATCGAGTCAGCGACTGGCAGTGATGGCGTGATCCGGCCCTTTCAAGGCGACACGTCAATCTTCATCACGCCGGGCTATCAGTTTCGCATAACCGACGGGTTGATGACAAATTTCCACTTGCCAAAATCGACCTTGTTGATGCTGGTTTCAGCCCTTATGGGGCAGGCACGAATACGCAAAATTTATCAGCATGCGATCCACCATGGATATCGGTTTTTCTCCTATGGCGATAGTTCACTTTTGTTGCCGGGTGAACAAACCAACGGTGATCAGTCGCTGTAGAACAAGTGCAATTGCCGCTTTTGCGGATAGTTCGGACAAAATGGCAATTTGCAAAGCAAGGGACAGGTTATGATTGGTGTTCTGCGAAATTCCTGGCCGCTTTTGCTGGGAATGTTGTTTTTGATGTTGGGGAACGGCCTGCAGGGCACTTTGCTTGGGGTGCGCGGTAATGCCGAAGGGTTCAGTACCACGTCAATGTCAATCGTGATGTCCGCCTATTTTGTCGGCTTTTTGGGCGGGTCGCGCATGGCGCCGCATCTGATCCGCCGGGTTGGGCATGTGCGGGTTTTTGCTGCTTTGGGGTCCTTTATTTCGGCGATCCTGATCCTTTACGCTGCTCTGCCGGACGTCATCGCCTGGGCATTGATGCGGGTTATGATCGGGTTTTGCTTTTCCGGCGTTTATGTGGTCGCAGAAAGCTGGCTGAACGACACGGCCACCAATGAAAACCGCGGCAAGACCATGTCGATTTATCTGATCGTGCAAATGATCGGGATTGTAACGGCGCAGGGTCTTCTGAACGTGGCCGATCCTTTGGGTTATAACCTGTTCGTGATATCTTCTGTGCTGGTTTCGGTCTCGTTTGCGCCAATTCTGCTCTCGGCTAATCCGGCCCCTGTTTTCCACACAACCAAACCGATGACCTTGCGCACGTTGTTCCAAACGTCGCCTTTAGGGTTTGTAGGCGCCTTCCTGCTGGGATCGGTTTTTTCGGCGCTGTTTGGCATGTCGGCAATTTTCGGAGCGCAGATTGATCTGAGCCTGCGCGATATTTCGATCTTTATCGCCACGATTTATACGGGTGGTATGTTACTGCAATATCCGATTGGCTGGGTGTCCGATCGCATGGACCGGCGTACCTTGATCATGGCTTTGAACCTGATCGGCGCGCTGATGATGTTGGCCGGTCTGGTGTTTGAGGGGGGGTTTTATTGGCTTCTGACGCTGGCTTTTGTCGTCGGCGGCATTTCAAACCCGCTTTATTCGCTTTATATCGCCTATACCAACGACTTTCTTGAGGTCGAGGATATGGCCGCTGCTTCGGGTGGATTGATATTTGTGAATGGCATTGGAGCGATTCTTGGCCCTGTCATACTGGGCTGGATGATGGATCGCTGGGGTCCATACAGTTTCTTCGGATTTCTTGCGGTCATGTTGGGGGTCGCAGCCATCTATGCGACCTATCGGATGACCCGTCGCGCTGCCCCACCAAGCAGCGAATCTTCCAGTTTTGCGGCAATGTCACCCAGTTCAAGCCCAGTTGCGATAGAAGTGGCACAAAGTGCCGCGCATGACATTGACAATGCGGGCAAAGCGCAACAGTCTCCTCACTATTAACCTTGTGTTAAGATACGCCTTGAAAAAGACAAAGTCTTGCGCACTAGTTATCGCAGTAATGTGTCAAGTCACGGAGGGCAGAGTGACTAACCCAACGGAAATTCTCGAGTTTTGGCTTAACGATGTGGGCGTCGTGGGGTGGTACAACAGTTCCGAACAGCTGGACGCAACCATCCAGGAACGCTTTAGCGAAACTTGGGAAAAGGCAAGTGCTGGTGAATGCAATGACTGGGCCCGCAATTCAGAAGGCGCATTGGCGCTGATTATTGTTCTGGACCAATTCCCCAGAAATATGTTCCGCGGCAGCGAACGCGCGTTCAGCACAGACCGCAAGGCCTTGTGCATTTCGAACAAAACCATCGAACTTGGCTATGATATGCGCGTACCCGAACCGCAACGACAATTCTTTTATATGCCGATGATGCATTCCGAAAGCCTGAGTGTTCAGGAACGTTGCGTGCGCTTGATGGCCACGCGATTGCCGGAAACCGGTGCTGGCAATCTGATACATGCACGAGTTCACCGCGAGGTGATCCGTCAGTTCGGCCGGTTCCCCTATCGCAACGAAGCACTGCACCGAACACCAACCGTACTTGAACTGGCCTACCTCAACAATGGCGGCTATGGCGAGACGATGCGCAAGGTTCAGGCGGCCTGATTCGACTGCGGATTGCAGGCTGTCGCTATTAAATCATCTCGTACTTTGCGTGGCTGACTTGATTTTGGGTGTATCCGTGTCATTCTGGACGAGTTTGCGCAAGATCGTTGCGTGACTGCCGGACAATTGCCCCAGGATCAAATATAGTTTAATATCGAACTAAATTTACCCCCGGAGGACTGCATGGCGGCGCAAACATTTGATATGATCGTAATTGGTGCCGGTCCCGGCGGCTATGTGGCGGCCATTCGCGCCGCCCAATTGGGCAAAAGGGTTGCCATTGTCGAACGCGAACATCTGGGCGGTATCTGCCTGAATTGGGGCTGCATACCAACCAAAGCCTTGCTGCGGTCAGCCGAAGTTTTTCACCTGATGAGCCGCGCCAGTGATTTCGGGCTAACGGCGGACAAAATCGGCTTTGATCTGGCAGCCGTGGTCAAACGGTCACGCGGCGTCGCGGCTCAGTTATCCGGTGGCATTGGCCATTTGATGAAAAAGAACAAAGTTACCGTCGTGATGGGCACCGCCAGCTTCAAAGACAAATCCACTGTGAGCGTGAAAACTGCTAAGGGCGTCGAGGAACTGACCGCCAAAGCCATCGTGATTGCCACCGGCGCGCGGGCGCGCGAACTGCCGGGGCTGGAGGCCGAAGGTGATCTGGTCTGGACCTATAAACACGCACTTGATCCCAAGCGGATGCCGAAAAAACTGTTGGTAATCGGCTCGGGTGCGATCGGCATAGAATTCGCCAGTTTCTTCAACACACTGGGGGCTGACACCACGGTGGTCGAGGTGATGGATCGGGTTCTGCCGGTCGAAGACGCCGAAATTTCAAAGTTCGCGAAAAAGCAGTTTGAAAAGCAGGGGATGAAAATTCGCGAAAAATCGACTGTTACCAAGCTTGACCGTGGCAAAGGTTCGGTGATCGCGCATATCGAACATGCCGGCAAGGTTGAGACCCATGAATTCGACACGGTGATTTCAGCGGTTGGCATTATCGGCAATACCGAAGGTCTGGGGCTGGAAAAGATCGGCGTCAAAGTGGATCGCACGCATATCGTGGTAGACGAGTTTTGTCGCACCGGTGTGGAAGGCATCTTTGCGATTGGCGATATCGCGGGCGCCCCTTGGCTTGCTCACAAAGCCAGCCACGAAGGGGTTTGCGTGGCCGAGCTTGTGGCCGGATTACACCCGCATCCGGTGCGCCCCGAGGCGATTGCCGGTTGCACCTATTGCCACCCGCAGATCGCCAGCGTCGGCTATACCGAAGCCCGCGCCAAAGACCTTGGCTATGACATCAAAGTCGGGCGTTTTCCGTTTATCGGCAATGGCAAAGCCATCGCTTTGGGCGAACCCGAAGGTATGATTAAGACCATATTTGATGCAAAAACCGGCGAATTGCTGGGTGCACATATGGTGGGTGCCGAAGTCACCGAACTGATCCAGGGCTATGTGATCGGGCGGGCCTTGGAAACCACCGAAGTGGACCTGATGAACACCGTGTTCCCGCACCCGACCTTAAGTGAAATGATGCATGAAAGCGTGCTGGATGCGTATGGTCGTGTGATCCACATGTAAAACCGCGCTGTTTTGTCGGATGGTGGCGGGCAGTAACTGCCGCCATATCCGACACAAACACCGGAGTCTGAAATGCGCAATCTGTTTGACAAAATTCCAATATTTACGCTGGTCCTGATCTGCCTGACCCTTGGTTTGGCCCCCTTCACGCCGGAACCACACGTGTGGGAAAAGCTGAAAATGTTGGCCGTGGGTGGTTTGTCAAAACCGGTCGATATGTTTGATCTGGCAATGCACGGTCTGCCCTGGCTGTTGCTGGCGCTGAAACTGGCGCTTCCTGCCAAGAAAGCCTGATCGCCTAAACCGACGCCTCTGGTTTGTTTCGCCGGCTTGCTGAAACGTCATGCGCCAACTGGATTGTATAGGCCGACAGGTCGACCAGTGATGCGTCGGCGACAGCTGGGTCGCGGGCTTCAATTGCATCGGCAATTGTTGTATGCATTTTGATGATCTGTGCCCGGTCGCGGGCGGTAAAGGTGATCATGTTCATCAGGGGTTGCATGGCTTCGACTGCACCGGCCAACTGATAGGACAGAACCGGATTTCCGGCACCGTCAACCAAGGCGCGGTGAAACGCGACGTCGCTATCGCAAAACCGTTCGTCAGACAGGCCCGGCTGGGATTGCCGGTGGATTTCCGCGCGCATGGTTGCCAGATGATCCGCATCGCGGCGTTCGGCGGACAGGGCAACACAGGCGCGTTCCAGTGCGTATCGCGCTTCGCAGGCGGTTTCAAAGCTGACTTCGTTCATTGAAAGCAACAAGGTCGAGGTGGTGATCTGCTGGCGATACGCCTCTTCAAAACTGAGGCGGTTCACAAAGGCACCACCGGTTGCGCCGCGCAAGGTACGGATCAGGTTCTGCGCCGCCAGCCGTTTTAAGGCCTCACGCACTGTCGGGCGCGACACCCTGAATTTCTCGCATAATTCCGCCTCGGACGGCAGGCGTTCGTCCACAGGCAGAGCGCCCGAGATGATCGAATCGCGGATTGCCGTGGCGATCTGCGTCGACAGTTCCCCCTTGGCTTTTAGGTTGGTATCCACTTGATCGCCGCCCTTCAGTCGTAAGCATTTCAATTGTCTTACAATTAAATGTTTGACATTTATCTTAACAAGGGTTTGATTAAGGTCAAACGCCTTATTCGGTAAAGACCACAATGTTCCCGCTTAGAAACCTAGTTATGCGATACGGCAGCGCAGCGCCGTGGTTGGGTTTCTTCGGCCTGATTCTGGTGGCATGGACCGCGCTGTTTGCCATGCAGCCAAGTGCGACTGAGCTGGAGTTTGCTCGGCTTTACGGGGCGGATTTCTGGGCCACTCTATGCGCGCCTTCAACCGCGCAATCGGGTTACGGAACGGTGTTTTTGATGTGGGCGTTAATGTCTGCGGCGATGATGGCCCCGACGTTTGCGCCAACTTTGAAAACCTATCACGACCTGACAAAACGCGACGCGGATGCGGTGCGGACGTTCAACAGCCTTTTGGTTGCTTACCTTCTGATATGGATCGGTTTTTCAGCGCTTGCGGCGGGAGCGCAACTGGTATTAGCCCAAGCGGATTTGCTGGGCGAGGGTGGGGCGAGCCGCTCGCTTTGGCTGACCTCCGCGTTACTTGCTGGTGCAGGCCTTTACCAATTCAGCCCGCTAAAATCGGCCTGCCTGACGCAATGCCGTGAACCTTTGAGTTTCTTCATGCAGTACTGGCAGTCCGGTGCCAAAGGCGCGTTTCTTATGGGGGCGCGGCTTGGTTTGGTATGCCTCGGCTGCTGTTGGGCGCTGATGGCGTTGGGATTTGTCGGCGGCGTGATGAACCTGATCTGGATGGGCATCGCCACGGTTTTGATGGCACTGGAAAAACTACCGGAAATTGGCCGCGTCATTACCAAACCGCTTGGGTTTGCGTTGATCGCGGCGGCACTCATAACGGGCTTTGTGGCCCTTGGAACAAGTTGAACTGAAAGGACAAGTTATGGTCGAGAAAACCCCCCGTAAAAAAGCAGACAGATTGCAGGTTTTGCGCGAAATTGATCAGCGGATGGATCCACGCCGTCGCCGCGAGATGCCGACCAATTGGGCGATCGAGGGCGAGTTGTTTCTGAACTGCTCCTGCCAGTTGTTTTGCCCCTGCGTTGTCTCGCTGGGCAAGCACAAACCGACCGAGGGCCATTGCCACGCCTGGATGGCAATCGCGATTGATGATGGGCATTTTGAGGGCGAAAGTCTGGCTGGTATCAGCGTCGGCCTGATGGTCGAAATCCCCGGCCGCATGGCCGAAGGCGACTGGCGCGTGGCGGTCTATATCGACGAGAAGTCCACACAAAAAGCCTATAACGGCCTGCTGAAAATCCTATCAGGCGAGGCGGGCGGCACAACTGGTTTGTTCACCAAACTGGTCAGCACGATTATCGGCGCGGAACGCGCGCCGGTTGTTATTGAACGTGATGGTTTCCGCCGGTCGATCACTGTCGGCAAGAAAATTCAGGGCGAGATCATGATGGAACTGGGGGCAGATCGCCAAACGCCGGTTGAAGTCAAAAACACCCGCTACTGGATGGGGCCGGATGTGACCGTGGCCAAAGGCACGCGCTCGCGGGTTCGCGATTACGGTCGGGTCTGGGATTTCGACGGCAAATCCGGCGAAGTTTGCAAAATCAGCTGGAGCGGTCCGAAATAGGGTCAAACGCAACAGCTGAGCGGTTTTAAGACTATGATCAACTCTTTAACAAAGGGCTGGGACGGATGGCGGTAATTACCCCTTCGCGGCGCGTTCGCAGGACACCTTTCACCCAAGGCGTCGAGGCGGCCGGGGTTGCCGGCTATACTGTCTACAATCACATGCTGCTGGCGTCGCAGTTTCGTGGGTTGGTCGAGGACTATCATCACCTGAAGAAATATGTGCAGATATGGGATGTGGCATGCGAGAGGCAAGTGCAGATCAAAGGGCCTGATGCCCGGCGGCTGGTTGACCTTTTGACACCGCGCGATCTTGCGGCGATGCGCCCTGACCGCTGCATGTATATTCCAGTGACCGACCAGAACGGCGGCTTGCTGAACGACCCGGTTTTGCTGCAGGTAGGACCGGACACCTATTGGATTTCAATCGCAGACAGTGATCTGCTGCTGTGGATCAGTGCGGTGGCGGCCTGCAAGGGTTTTGATGTCAACGTGACCGAACCTGATGTCTCGCCTCTTGGCGTGCAGGGACCACGTGCGGACGATCTGATGGCGCGGCTGTTTGGGGAAACCATTCGCGATCTGCGGTTTTTTGGGGTCGGTCGCTTTGCGTTTCAAGATCACAGTTTTCTGATTGCCCGTTCGGGGTATTCCAAGCAGGGCGGCTTTGAAATCTATGTTGAAGGCGAAGAAAACGGGATGCCGTTGTGGCAGGCGTTGTTTGACGGTGGTGCAGATATGAATGTCCGCGCGGGTTGCCCGAACCTGATCGAAAGGGTCGAAGCTGGCCTGTTATCTTATGGCAACGACATGACCCGCGAAAACTCGCCGCTGGAATGTGGTCTGGCAAAATATGTGAGCCCGCAGAAACTGACCAGTTGCTTTGGTTGGCGTGCCTTAGCCGAGGAATTGAAAACCGGCCCCAAGCAAATGATCCGTCCGGTTTCGATCAATGGCACCGTGCCGAGCTGTGACCGGCCCTGGCCGGTACTTGCTGGTGGCCGTCAGGTAGGGCAGGTTACCTCGGCGGCGTATTCGCCCGATTTTGACACCAATATTGCCATTGGTATGATCGCCGCCAGCCATTGGGATGCGGGTACTGCCCTTGAGGTTGAAACCCAGGACGGGATGCGTCAAGCGACCGTTCAAGAACATTTTTGGATATAGGAGAATATCATGACCTTTAACGCGCTGATCGTAGACAAGGACGAAGACGGCAAGACCCATGCTGCCGTCAAAGCGATAACTCAGGCTGACATGCCGCAATCCGAGGTGACCGTGGCGGTCGAGTATTCGACCGTGAACTACAAAGATGGATTGTGCATCGGCCCCGGCGGCGGTTTGGTGCGCAGTTATCCGCATATTCCGGGGATTGATTTTGCCGGTACGGTCGAAGCGTCAAGTGACGCGCGCTACAAGCCCGGCGACAAAGTGGTTCTGACCGGCTGGCGGGTTGGCGAAGCGCACTGGGGCGGATATTCACAAAAAGCCAATGTACGGGCCGATTGGCTGGTGCCGCTGCCAGATGGTCTGACGACACGTCAGGCGATGGCGGTCGGGACTGCCGGGTTGACCGCGATGTTGGCGGTTATGGCTCTGGAAGATCACGGGCTGAAACCGGGGCACGGGCCGGTTCTGGTAACTGGTGCCGCCGGTGGAGTCGGGTCTGTGGCCACGGCCATTCTCGCCAATCTCGGGCACGAGGTTGCGGCGGTGACTGGGCGGCCTGAAACCGCTGACTATCTGAAATCGCTTGGCGCAACCCGGATCGTGGCCCGCGAAGAGATCAACGAAACGGTCAAACGACCGATGGAAGCCGAGACCTGGACCGGTTGTGTGGATGCCGTTGGTGGGGCGATGCTGGCACGGGTGCTGGGGCAATTGAAATACGGGGCCTCTGCGGCGGCTGTCGGGTTGGCAGGTGGGGCAGGTCTGCCCGCAACCGTGATCCCGTTCCTGCTGCGCGGCGTCAATCTTTTAGGCATCGACAGTGTGATGCAACCTTATGACAATCGCTTGCGGGCCTGGGCGAGGATCGCGCAAGATCTGCCGATGGACAAGCTTGAGGCGATGATCCAGACCGCGACCTTATCGGACCTGCCGCGCTTGGGGGCCGATATCCTGAAAGGTCAGGTCAAAGGGCGGGTTGTTGTCGATGTGAACGGCTGAGGCCGCGGCTTTGGGGCGATTAACCGGGTTAAAAAGGACGCTTTCGGAGGCTCTTGACCCGGAAATGCATCCGGCTGGTGGGGTTTCGCTGACGAACAAAATCGCCATCGGTCTGATATGGGTTTCGGTTTTGTCAGGGGTTGCCGAAACCGAAGCGACATTGCAGGGTTTTGACGAATTTTGGTTTCAAATTGTTGAGTATACTGCGAGTCCTTAAGGACCCGAAGAAGTTGTTGATGTTTGCGCGTAAATG
>ERZ890510.228-NODE-228-length-48337-cov-7.031979_pt1 | contig 48337 bp, 43 predicted proteins | sample MGYA00521265_ERZ890510 | MGnify/ENA primary metagenome ERZ890510 (study PRJEB32303, sample SAMEA104408624) | aquatic metagenome | biome: Brackish water; feature: Chemocline; material: water | place: Baltic Sea | collected 2014-10-26T21:54:00 | depth 110 m ... | reverse complement strand
GGAATAGTAGACGAAGTCGCGATAGTCCGGCTCGCGTTCGCCGGGAAACCTCAGGCCCCCCGATCCATCGTCGTCGGGCTTATAATAGACGTGAGCATAGTGCAGCGTGAAAACCAGGTGCGTGAAGGTCCACGACAGTGCCACCGTGACACCTGAGACCACCAGGCACTCGACATAGCCTTCGCCGTTGGATTTCACCGTAGCCAGTTCCGCAAAAATCGCACCGAAACTGGCTGCTGCACTGACGACCACGATAAGCAGGATCAACTGTTCGCCTTCATCGTACTGCGCGGCCCGCGCCCGGCATGTCTCGACAGTCGAGCGCACAATCATCCAAAAGGTCAGGCCGACATAGAGGAGCGTTGCAACATCCCAGGCCACCAGCAGGCGGGTCGCTTCGCGCATCCAGCCGGGCAGCAGCGTCAGCAACACCAGACCAACAGCGATCGACGACAGCAGGCGGCGACGGCCAATGACAAAGCGGTAGAGCCGCGATTCCCAAAAGGAACTCATTTCCATCCGCACTCCCCTGGCCGCACTCTGCCACCTCGGCGCACGGCGGCAATTGGTGTATTGTGACAGCAATGCTGTTCGAGGCGATGGACCTTGGCGCCACTTTCGTGTTCGCCATCAGTGGCGCCACCCGTGGCGTTCGCCAGCGGCTCGACCTGTTTGGGGTATTGGTGGTCGCCTGGGCGGCCGGCGTCGCCGGCGGAATTGCCCGCGACCTGCTGATCGGTGCCGTGCCGCCGGCCGCCATCGCCGACTGGCGCTACCTGGTGACCCCCGTCGCGGCCGGACTGCTGGGCTTCATCGCCTCGGACCTGATCGCGCGCCTGAAAACGCCGGTGTTGCTGTTCGATGCCGCCGGACTATGCCTTTTCGCCGTGACCGGAACCGAAAAAGCGCTGACCTATGGCCTCGATCCCGTGATGGCGGCGGTAATGGGCATGATCACCTGCATCGGCGGCGGTGTCGCTCGTGACCTGTTGACCTTGCAGATACCGTCCGTGCTGCGCTCGGAGCTCTATGCCGTGGCGGCTTTAGCCGGGGCTGGCACGGTTTCCTTCGGTCACTGGGCCGAATTGCCGGTCCTGCCTACCGCGCTGTTCGGGGCGGGTCTTTGCCTTTTCATCCGCCTGATGTCGATTTACCGGGGGTGGCGTCTGCCTACTGCCGCGGCAATACGTAAGTCTCTTAAGAAGACTGACTGAATTCGACACAAGCGGACGGCTGAATCCCACCTGGCGCTCTTGCCGGTCCTGTGGATGAACGCTAAACACACGGCCGTCATTTTGTCGCAAGCGGCGTGGGGGAAAAGCAGCATGGCGGCGAAGAAGAAAGCAAAGTCGCCCGGCACTTCACCTGTGGACAAGCCGGCCGGAAAGCTCAATGGAACCGCGGCATCGGCCCGGACCAGCGGCACGGCATCGGCGCGCGAAACCGCGCGCCTGCTGCTCGATATCGAAGCTATCCATTGTCGGCCCGACAACCCGTATATCTTTACCTCGGGGCGGGCGAGCCCGGTCTACATCGATTGCCGAAAGCTCATCTCCTTTCCCGAAGCCCGCACGAAGATCATGAGCCACGCGCTCAAGATGATCGACAAGGACATCGGCTGGAACAAGATCGACGTCGTGGCGGGCGGTGAAACCGCAGGCATCCCGTTCGCCGCGTTCCTGGCGGCCCTTGCCAAGAAGCCGATGATCTATGTCCGCAAGGAGCCCAAGGGCTTCGGCCGCATGGCCCAGATCGAGGGCGACCTCAAGCCCGGCAAGCGCGTCCTGCTGGTCGAGGATCTCGCCACCGATGGCGGCAGCAAGCTGGTTTTCATCGAGGCATTGAAGAAGGCCGAAGCCAAGGTGACGGATTGCTTCGTGATCTTCCACTACGGCATTTTCCCCCAGAGCATCGAGATGCTGGCCGCCGGCGGCGTCAAGCTGCATGCGCTGGCGACCTGGTGGGATGCCTTGGAAGCGGCCCAGAAGCACAAGTACTTCGACGAGCGCGGCCTTACCGAGACCCGAGCCTTCCTCGAGGCACCGGAACAGTGGTCGGCCAATCATGGCGGCCGGCCGCCGGCACCCCGGCCGATGCTCGGCCGCTAGCCAGCGGTTTCGGCGAGGCGGTTGCCTCGGACTCTTCGCAATGCGACGGTGCGGCGGACATGATCCGCCGCCTTTTCCTCTCGGTTGCCCTGTCGTTCTGTGCCCTCGTCCTGCCGGCCCATGCCAAGGACGAGCTGGTGGTTGCCATGACGCAGACGCCGGGCACCTGGAATCCGCTGATCAGTTCGATGCTGGCCAAGTCGTTGATATCCAACATGACGGCGCGGCCGCTGACGGCCTACGACGCGAACTGGAAACTGGTCTGCCTGGCCTGCGCCGAGCTTCCGACCCTGGAGAACGGCAAGGCACGGACGATCGACCTGCCCGACGGCACCAAGGGCATGGAGATCGATGTCGAGCTGCGGAAGCTGCGCTGGGGTGATGGCACACCGGTCACCTCGCACGATGTGGTCTTCACCTACGAAGTCGGCAAGCACCCGCTGTCCGGCGTCGCCTCGTCGGAGGGCTACAAGCGCGTGCTGAAGCTCGACGTCAAGGACGACCGCCGGTTCACCATGACGATCGACCGCATCACCTTCGACTACAACAGCCTCGGCCTCACCCTCCTGCCGGCGCACATCGAAAAGCCGATCTTCGACGCCAATCCTGCCGAGTATCGCAACAAGACCGCGTACGATACCGACTCGACCAATCCCGGCCTTGCCTTCGGCCCTTTCCGCATCGTCGAAATCGTACCCGGCAGCCGCATCACGCTGGAGCACAACCAGACCTGGACCGGCGAGAAGCCGCACTTCAAGCGCATCGTGGTCAAGATCATTGAAAACACGGCAGCCCTGGAAGCCAACCTGCTGTCGGGCAACGTCGATTATGTCCTGGGCGAGCTTGGACTGTCGCTCGACCAGGCGCTGGCTTTCGACAAGCGCCACAAGGACAAATACAACGTCATCTACAAGCCGGCGCTGATCTACGAACACATCGACGTCAAGCTCGACAACAGACTGTTTGCTGACCGACGCGTGCGCCAGGCGATGCTGCTTGCCATCGACCGCAAGGCGATCTCCGAAAAACTGTTCGAGGGCAAACAGCCGATCGCCGACGGCCCGATCAGCCCGCTCGACCCGATGTTCAGCCCGGGCGCGCGGCGGTATGGCTACGATCCGGCGGCGGCACGCAAGCTCCTGGACGAAGCCGGCTTCACCACGATCAAGAACGGCGTGCGCCACGACGGCCAAGGCGAGCGCTTTTCGATCGAGATCACCACGACCGCCGGCAATCGGGTGCGCGAACTGGTGGCCCAGGTCATCCAGAGCCAGTTGCGCCAGGTTGGCATTGAACTGCGCATCAAGGCCGAGCCGCCGCGCATATTCTCGGAAGGACTGAACCGGCGGCAGTTTCCCGCCCTCGCCATGTACGCCTGGGTCCAGCAGCCGGGCGGCGTGCCGCGGTCGACGCTCTATTCGACCGAGATTCCTTCCGCAGAAAACGCCTGGAGCGGCCAGAACTACCCCGGCTACGCCAACCCCGAGATGGACAAGGCGCTCGATGCCGCCGAACGGGCCCTAGATGCCGACAAGCGCCGGGCGCTGTTCGCCGACATCCAGCGCATCCATGCCGACGACCTGCCGGTACTGCCGCTGTTCTTCCGGGTCGATCCCTTCGTGATCCCCAAACCGCTCAAGGGGGTCGTACCAACCGGCACCCTCAATAGCTCGACCCTGTGGGTCGAACAGTGGCGCTGGGAGAACTAGGTGAGCCTCGGAAAGGTCGCGCTCGACGGCAAATTCGTCCGCCTGGAGCCACTCGCTGAACGCCATCGCGAAGCCATCCGGCCGGTGGCGCAGCATCCCGAGATCTTCGCGGTCACGACCTCGGCGCTGGGGCCGCTGTACGATCCCTATATCGACAATGCGCTGACGCGTTGCGCCGGCCCACAGGAACGGGCTTTCGCCGTATGGCTGAAGTCCGGCCAACGCTACGTCGGCATGACGCGCTACCTCAACATCGAGGAAGCACACAAGAAACTCGAGATCGGCGCGACTTGGTACGAGCCCTCGACCTGGGGTGGCCCCGTCAATCCCGAGTGCAAGCTCCTGCTGATGGGCCATGCCTTCGATACGCTCGGCTTCCATCGCGTCGAATACAAGACCGACCTGCGCAACCTGCGCAGCCGCGCCGCCATCCTGAAACTCGGCGCCCGCCAGGAAGGCATCTTCCGCAAGCACTTGATCATGGCTGATGGCCATGTCCGCGATTCGATCTTCTTTTCGATCATCGACACCGATTGGCCAACGGTAAAAGCGGACCTGGAAAAGCGCCTGGCCGCGCATTCGACATGACGGCATGAGTCGCTATCTGGCCGCCCGCGCCGCGCAGACGGCCGTCACGCTCGTGCTGATGAGCTTCGTCGTCTACGTGTTGATCGGCCTGATGCCGGGCGATCCGATCGACATGATGATCGCGGGCGATCCGCAGATGACCAGCGCCGATGCGGCCCGGCTGCGCGCCGTCTACGGCCTCGACAAGCCGCTGTTCGAGCGATACCTCGCCTGGGCACTGCAAGCGCTGCAGGGCAACTTCGGATATTCGCGCTCCTTCGCCCAGCCCGTGCTCTCCGTCCTGTGGCCGAGGCTGCTGAACACGGTGGTGCTCGCCGGTACGGCCTTCGTCCTGGCCACGGCGATCGCCCTGCCGCTCGGCATCTGGGCCGCGACCCGGCCACGCAGCCGCACCGACTACCTGATCAACCTGCTGTGTTTCGCCGGCATCTCGGCGCCGCCGTTCTGGCTGGCGCTGCTGTTCATCACCTTCTTCGCGGTTTTCCTCGGATGGTTGCCGGCGGGCGGGATGGCCGACCCGCGGCCCGGGACGCCGTGGTTCACCGCACTCGGCGAACAGCTCCGCCATCTCGCACTTCCGGCGGCGACACTGACGCTGGTCCAGCTCGGTGCGTACACGCGCTACATGCGCGGCGCCATGATCGAGATCCTGCGCCAGGACTACATCCGCACAGCGCGGGCCAAGGGCGCGCCCGAACGCACCGTGCTGTGGGGGCACGCCTTCAGCAACGCACTGGCCCCCGTGCTGACCGTGCTGGCCCTGTCCTTTGGCGGCCTGGTTTCGGGAGCCCTGATCACCGAAACGATGTTCGCCTGGCCGGGCATGGGCAGGGCGATCTACCAGGCGATCCTCGACAACGACTACAATCTTGCCCTTGTCGGCTTGCTGATCGCCACACTCGCCACCATGGCCGGCAATCTGGCAGCCGACCTCGGCTATGTCTGGATCGATCCGCGCGTGTCGATCGCCGGGGACGCCAGGTGACGGCGGCCAGTCCACGCCGACGGGTCTGGACCCGGCTCACCCGCCATCGGCTGGCGCGGACCTCCCTGATATTCCTCGTGGTGCTGGTCCTGCTGTCGCTTTTCGCGCCGCTGATCGCCGCCCTCCGCGGCGTCGATCCGGCGACGACCGACCTCTTTCGCCGCTTCGAGCCACCCTCGGCCGAGTACTGGCTGGGCACCGACGACCTCGGCCGCGACCTCTTCCAGCGTCTGCTCGATGGCGGCCGGGTCTCGCTGCTGGTTGGCCTGTCCGGCGCGGTACTGTCGGCTATCCTGGGGGCCGCCGTCGGGGTCGTTGCCGGTTACCTCGGCGGCCGTCTCGATGGCTTTCTGATGCGGTTCACCGACGGCGTCATCTCCCTGCCGTTGCTGCCCCTGCTGATCGTTCTGGCCGCCATCGACCCGCGCAAGATCGGCATCCCGGCCGAGATCGCGCAGTCGGAGTCCTTCTCGCTCTACCGGATCGTCGTCATCGTGGCGCTGACCGGCTGGACGACCGTCGCCCGGCTGGTGCGCGCCGAGACGCTGTCGCTCAAGGCACGCGATTTCACCCGCGCCGCTCAGGCCCTGGGCGCGCAACCCGCCCGCATCATGTTCCGCCATATCCTGCCCAACGCCGCCGGTTCGCTGGTGGTCGCCACCACCATGTCGGTCGGCGCCCTCATCCTTTTCGAGTCGACCCTGTCCTTTCTCGGGCTCGGCACGCAGCCGCCCGCCGCGAGCTGGGGCAACATGCTGACGGGCGCGCAGGAACTGCTGCAGCAGGCGCCGATGCTCGCCGTGTGGCCGGGCCTGCTGATCTTTCTGACCGTGATCGCCTTCAATTTCGTCGGCGACGGCCTGCAGGACGCACTCGATCCCCGCAGCGAGAGGCGATGACGAACATGACAACTCCCAAACTCACCGATTTCTCGGCCATGAGCCGCCTGTCGGCCGACATCGACCTCAACGCCGAAGGCAAGGCAACCGGTTTTGTCCGCGTGCCGCATTCGGTCCATCGCTCGGCCTATGGCTGGATCCCGATTCCAATCGTGCGCATCAAGAACGGCGATGGTCCCAACGTCCTGATGCAGGCCGGCAACCACGGCGACGAATGGGAAGGCCAGATCGGGCTCGGCAACCTGATCCGCAGCCTCGAGCCCAAGGACATAAAAGGCCGGCTGGTGATCCTGCCGTCGGCCAACTTCCCCGCTGCGATGGCCGGCCAGCGGACCTCGCCGATCGACGACGGCAATCTCAACCGGTCGTTCCCCGGCGACGCCGAAGGCACGATCACGCAGCAGATCGCCTACTGGATCGAACATGCCCTGCTGCCAGGGTTCGACTACGGCTTCGATTTCCACTCCGGCGGCAGTTCGCTCACCTACATTCCAAGCGCGCTGGCACCGCGCCACCCCGACCCCGCCCGCATGGACAAGATAGTCGGTCTCTTGAAAGCCTTCGGTGCGCCGGTCAGCTACATCGCGGCGGCTCCCCAGGGCGGTGGCCGCACCTTCACGTCGGCTTCGGCGCGCCAGGGCGTTCTGGCCATGGGCACCGAACTCGGCGGCGGCGGCCTCGTCACTCCACTATCCCTGGCGGTGATGGAGAGCGGCATGCGCCGGGTGCTGGCGCATATCGGCTTGTTGCAGGGACCGGCGCCCGCCCCCTCGCCTACCCGCCTCACCGAGATCGGCGGCGACGACTATTACGTTTATGCCTCCGAAGGCGGCCTGTTCGAGCCTCTGGTAGACCTCGGCGCGGAGGTCAAGGCGGGGCAGCCCGCGGCCCGCATCCACTTCCACCATACGCCGTGGCGCGAACCCGACCTCCTGTCCTTCAAGCGTGACGGACTGGTGCTCTGCAAGCGCGTCCCGGCGCGCTGCGAGCGTGGCGATTGTCTGTTCCATCTGGCGACGGATATCTCGGGCTGAAGGTGGACCATATCGTGCCACGCCTGAACGGGGTTTGTTTGTCCGGTGTCGGTGTCTGAAAATCACGTCCAAGCCGTTGATCGTGAACCGAAATCGCCGCGACGCCTGCCGCCGAATCGACGAACGACCTTTTCGAAATGCGTGTCTAAAAAATGTCCGCTGTGATGGACCATTCGTGGACCATGAAAAACGCCCGCCGGATCTCTCCGCGGGCGTTTCCCATCGTGACAGAAATACCAGGCTAAACCTGCTGAAGCTGCAAATTCAGCTTGCCGTCGAAGGACCCCCATCCATGGCCGATCCCACTCTCTTCCTGACCGATGCGCCTGACGATGCCGCGCGCAGCGTCATCGGCAATGGCCTCGCGGACTACAACGCCGAGCAGGTGGGCTACCGCGATTCGCGGCCGCTTGCCGTGCTGGCGCAAGATGCGGACGGCAAAACGCTCGGCGGCATATTGGGACGGACCTCGCTCGGTCTGCTGTTCCTCGACCTGGTCTATCTGCCGAAGGACTTGCGCGGCCACGACCTCGGCAGTCGCCTGCTGCGCCTGGCGGAGGAAGAAGGCGCACGGCGCGGCTGTCGCTCGGCAATGCTCTACACCATCAGCTTTCAGGCGCCCGGCTTCTATGGCCGTCACGGCTGGCGCGAATTCGGCCGCATTCCCTGCGACCCGCCCGGCACCGCGCGCATCTTCATGACGAAAGTGCTGCCGGCGCCCGCCCCAGCCAACTAGAGCATGATGAGTCGAAGTTCGTCTCACCCTGCCGCCTCACCCTGAGGAGCGTCGCGCAGCGATGCGTCTCGAAGGGACAGAACGAGCACCTCATCTGCAGCCCATGCTTCGAGACGGCACTAGGCGCCTCCTCAGCATGAGGTTGGTTTGTGAGATGGGCCTAAATCATCACGCTTTAGTCACCACGGCAGCTTGCACAGGAGAGCTTCGAGGCGGTCAGGCGGCCGTCCTTGCGCGGCCGGCCCACTGCATGGCCACAGGCGGCGCAGCCGTCGATCTCGAAGTCGATCCAGTGCGTGGCATCACCACAATCCTCGCAGGGCAGGCCGCGGCGCGACTCGATATGGCCGAAGCCTGGGGTATGGCACTTGGGGCAAAGCCGCTGCAGCCGCCTGGCGAGTTTCCACGACAACGCCCGCAACACCTTCATGCGCATCGGATTGCGATGCGCGCGCATATCGGCAATCAGCATGGCAAGACCGTCTTCCGAGCGGCTCGCCTCACGGTCGACAGCCGCCACAACTTCGTCCAGGCACGCCAGTTCCTTGACCGGTTGGCTGCCGTCGCTGTTGCAGATCACGAAGACGCCATAGTCGGGGAAACCCAGCGCCTTGACGGCCAACGGCACGCCGGGGTCCCCGGCTTTGAACCGCATCAGACGCCAATTTGTCCGATGAGTCGCAAGCGTTTCGATCACCCGCAAGCCGCGGCGGCGATCGACGAACGCCATGACCTCAACGCCGGCGGGATTGAGCGGCACGCGATCGATAGGACCGTAGCTGCCTTCGCTGGCGATCGCGCAATCGACATCGAGGGTCCGGAATGCGAGTTCCGCCTTGGCCGCACAGGTCTCTACCACCGGCGCCGGCCGGGGCACTTCACCGGAGAAAGTGCCAAGGCTGTCGGTGTCGACATTGGGCGCGACCACAATCTGCGCATCCAGCAGACGCCAAAACGGCGGCGCAACCGCAAGTTCCTTGGCGTGGATCGTCGCCAGACCTATCCGTTCATGCCGGTAGGGATGCACCATTGAAAAGCACTGGCCTCGTATCGACGAACAGCCGGTGCCTAATCCGCTGCCCGAGACACAGCCGCGCGGACAAGCTGCTGCTCGACCAAAGTTGCCCAGTACGAGGCCCCGATCGGCAGGATCTCATCGTTGAAGTCGTAGCCCGGATTGTGGACCATGCAACTGCCTTCGCCGTCGCCATTGCCAATCCAGATATAGCAACCCGGCCGCTTGAGAAGCATCCAGGCAAAATCCTCGCTGCCCATCGCCGGCGTCGGATTGCGGTTGACGTTATCCAGGCCGACCAGCGCCGATGCCGCCTGGGCGGCGAACTCGGTCTCCTGGACGCTGTTCACGGTGGCGGGATAGCGCCGCTCGTAGCGCCACTTGGCAACCTCGGCGCCGAAACCCGCCGCGACGTTGCGGGCGATCTTCTCGATCTGCTTCTCGATCATGTCCTGCACCGGCTTCTTGAAGGTGCGGACCGTGCCGCGCAACACGCATTCCTGCGGGATCACGTTCCAGGTGTCGCCGGCATGAATCTGTGTCGTGGAGACCACGGCGGTATCCATCGGATCGACATTACGTGCCACGATCGACTGCAGTGCCGTCACGATGTGCGCACCGACCACAACCGGGTCGATGCCGTGATGCGGCATGGCGCCGTGAGCGCCGACACCCTTCACCACGACTTCGAAGATGTCGTAGGCGGCCATCATCGGGCCGGGCCGAACGGCAAACTTGCCGACCGGAATACCCGGAATGTTGTGCATGCCGTAGACGCCTTCGACCGGGAACTTTTCGAACAGTCCCTCTTCCACCATGACGCGCCCGCCGCCTTCGTTTTCCTCCGCCGGCTGGAAAATGAAGTAGACCGTGCCGTCGAAGTTCTTCGTTTCGGACAGGTATTTCGCGGCCCCCAGCAGCATCACGGTGTGACCGTCATGGCCGCAGGCGTGCATCTTGCCCGGGATCGTCGACTTGTGGTCGAACTGGTTGGTCTCGTGGACATCGAGCGCGTCCATGTCGGCGCGCAGCCCGATCGCCCGCTTCGACGTGCCTGAGCGCAGCACGCCCACCACGCCGGTCTTGGCCAGGCCGCGATGAACTTCAAGACCGAACGACTTCAGCTTTTCGGCGACGACGTCGGCCGTCCGCACTTCCTCGAAGGCCGTCTCGGGATGACTGTGGATGTCATGACGCCAGGCGGTCATGTCCTTGTGAAACGACGCAATGCGGTTGATGACCGGCATCCGGGACTCTCCAGAAAAAAGGAGCGCAGATCGTACGGCAGCGCCGCAACGGGTCAAGCGCACTCGCTATGCGCCCATGCACATCACGGCCTATCAGGAAAAGATCGCTCTATCAGCTGTTGGCGGCGTAGCTGCGTTCCTCGACGGCCAAGCGTCCCTCCGCGATCGCGTGGCAGGCGACCGTGCCACCCTCGATCGAAAGCGCCTTCGGCCGCTCGATCTTGCAGCGATCGTTGGCAAAGGGGCAGCGCGGATGGAAGGTGCAGCCGGACGGCGGATTGAGCGGGCTCGGCACTTCACCCGCGACCGGGCTGCGCTGGCGGCCGGTCATGTCGAGGTCGGGGATCGTGTCGAGCAGCATCCGCGTGTAGGGATGCTTGGGCCGTGTGAAAAGCGTCTCGGTGGGCGCCACCTCGACCAGGCGGCCGAGGTACATCACGCCGACGCGCGTCGAGATGTGATAGACCACCGCCAGGTTGTGCGAGATGAACAGATAGGTGAGGCCGAAGCGGCGCTGCAGGTCGACCATCAGGTTCAGGATCTGGGCCTGAACCGACACGTCAAGCGCCGAGGTCGGCTCGTCGCACACCAGGAACTCCGGCTGGCTGGCCAGCGCGCGGGCGATCGAGACGCGCTGGCGCTGGCCGCCGGAAAACTCATGCGGATACTTTCGGCCGTCGGCCGGCGTCAGCTTCACCTGCCGCAGCAGGTCTTCCACGCGTTTCTGCAAATCGGCCTTGTCCGTCGAAAGACCAAAGGCGCGGATCGGTTCGGCGATGATGTCGAACACGCGCCAGCGCGGGTTGAGGCTGGCGTACGGGTCCTGGAAGATCATCTGCATGCGCCGCCGGAGTGCGGCCATATCGGATCGGCTGCGCCGGCCGGCCATGTCGTTGCCGTCGAACTCGATCGTGCCGGCGGTCGGCGGATAGAGACCGACAACCAGGCGCGCCACCGTCGACTTGCCGCAGCCGGACTCGCCCACCAGCGAGAAGGTCTCACCCTTGGCGATCTCGATGTCGATGCCGTCGACTGCCTGGACGATCTGGCGCGGCCGGCCTTCGATCTTGCGCACCAGCCATGGCGCCGAAACGTCGAAGTACCGCTTCAGTCCCGCAAGGCGGACGAATTGCGCGCCGCCGCCGTCAGGCATCGATCGTCTCCTTCGCCAACGGCCGGCCGACGCCGCCGCGGTCGTGCAGCCAGCAGGCGGCCTTGTCGGCCCCTGCCGGCATGAGGTCCGGTCGCTCGACCAGGCATCGGCTGCCGCGTTCGGCGCAACGCGGGTTGAAGGCACAACCCGCGGGAATCTCGGTGAGCCGCGGCATGGCGCCGTCGATCTGGGTCAGCCGTTCTGTGCGCACGCCGAGGTTTGGAATCGAGCCCATGAGCCCCTTGGTGTAGGGATGCCTGGCATGCTTCACCACGTCGCGCACCGGCCCGATCTCGGCGATGCGGCCGGCATACATCACCGCGACACGATCGGCCGTCTCGGCGATCACGCCCATGTCGTGAGTTACCAACATCACCGCGGTGCCATGCTCACGGCAAAGCCGCTTCAGCAGAGCGATGATCTGGGCCTGGATCGACACGTCGAGTGCCGTCGTGGGCTCGTCGGCCACGATCAGCCGCGGCCCGGCGCACAGCGCCAACGCGATCACCACACGCTGGCGCATGCCACCCGAGAACTGGTGCGGATAATGGTCGAGCCGGCTCTCGGCGCCCGGAATTCCGACCTCCTTCAGGAGGTCGAGCGCCCGCGTCCGCGCCTCGCCAGCCGACAAAGGCAGGTGGGTCCGAATGGTCTCGACCAGCTGACGGCCCACCGAATAGAGCGGATTGAGGCTGGTCAGGGGGTCCTGGAAAATGGCGCCGATCCGGGCACCGCGGATCTTGCGCATCTCCTCATAGGGCAAGTTGTCGATGCGCCGGCCTTCGAGATGGATCTCGCCGCCGGCAATGCGCCCCGGCGGCTCAAGCAGACCGATGATGGCATTGCCCGTCAGCGACTTGCCGGCGCCGGATTCGCCCACCACGCCCAGCACTTCGCCCGGCGCGATGTCGAACGACACGTCGTCGACCGCCACCAGTGTGCCGCGGCGCGTCGGAAACTCGACCCTGAGGTTCCTGACATCGAGCAGCGGTGGATTGTTGGATTCGGTGGCCATCTGCGTCTCCAACCTCAACGCAGCTTGGGATTGAGAGCGTCGCGCAACCAGTCACCCAGCAGGTTCACCGCCAGCACCAGCGCCGCCAGCGTGGCGCCGGGGAACACCGTGATCCACCAGTCGCCCGACTGCAGCACCTCGTTGCCGAGGCGGATGAGAGTTCCCAGGGACGGCTCCGTCGGCGGCAGTCCGACACCCAGGAACGACAGCGTCGCCTCGGTGATGATGGCGAGGCCGAGGTTGATCGTGGCGATGACCAGCACCGGCCCGGTGACGTTGGGCAGCACATGGCGCACCATGATGAGCAGCGGCGACAGACCGATGACCCGCGCTGCCTGCACATATTCCTTGTTCTTCTCGACCATCACCGAGCCGCGGACGGTGCGCGCGTACTGCACCCAGAACGACAGGCCGATCGCACCGACGATGACGAACAGCGCGATCTCGTCATGACGCTGCACCGAAATGGTGCTGCGCACGATGCCGTCGATCAGCAGCGCGACCAGGATCGCCGGAAAGGTGAGCTGAACGTCGGCGATGCGCATGATGACCGCATCGATCGTACCGCCGAAATAGCCGCTGACCAGGCCGAGCCCGATGCCAAGGACCATCGCCACGACAACCGACGCAAAACCCACAGCCAGCGACAGGCGGGTGCCATACATGATCGAAGACAGCACGTCCCTGCCCTGGTCGTCGGTGCCGAGCGGGAAAGTCCAGTCGCCGTCGCTGGAGAGCATCGCCGGCGGCTTGAGGCCGTCGATGAGGTTGAGCGTCGCCGGGTCGAACGGCGTATGGGGCGCCAGCACCGGCGAGAGGAACGCGATCGCCACGATCAGCACGGTCGCGACGGCGGCGGTGACGGTCATCGGCGAGGATTTGAAACTCCACCAGACGTCGCTGTCCGACGCGCGATGAAGCCATCCCGAGAAGCCCGACCGAGCCGCCATCTCAGTGCCCCGCCACGCGGGCCGAGCCGCCCTGGCTGCGCAGGCGCGGATCGACCACGAAATAGAGCAGGTCGACCGCAAGGTTGATCAGGACGAACAGCAGGCCGATCAGCAGCAGATAGGCGGCCATCACGGGCACGTCGGAGAACTGGACGGACTGGATGAACAGCTGCCCGACGCCGGGCCAGGCGAACACCGTTTCGGTCACGATGGCAAAGGCGATCAGGGCGCCGAGCTGCAGGCCGGTGACCGTGATCACCGGGACCAGAGTGTTCTTCAGCGCATGGCCGAAGTTGATCGCGCGGTTGGTGAGGCCGCGGGCGCGGGCGAACTTGATGTAGTCGGCCCGCATCACCTCGAGCATTTCGGAGCGCACCAGGCGCATGAGCAGCGTGAGCTGGAACATGCCAAGCGTGATCGACGGCAGGATCAGCGCCTTCAGCCCCGACCAGGTCAGGAAGCCGGTCGACCACCAGCCGATCATCACGGTGTCGCCGCGCCCGAACGAAGGCAGCAGCCGCAGCCATACAGCGAAGACCAGGATCAGCAGGATGCCGATCAGGAATGTCGGCAGCGAGATGCCGATCAGCGATACCGCCTGAAACAACCGGCTCGACCAATGCCGTGGGTAAAGGCCGGTATAAACCCCCATCGGCACGCCGACGAACAGCGCGAACACCGCGGCGCAGAACGAGAGCTCGAGGGTGGCCGGTATCCGCTCGGCGATCAGGCGGCCAACCGGCTCGGACGTGCGATAGGACAGGCCGAATTTGCCCTGCGCGGCATTGACGATGAAATGGAAGAACTGGATCGGCGCCGGATCGTTCAGGCCGAGCTTTTCGCGCAATGCCTCGCGATCCTCCATCGACGTGTCCTGGCCGACCATGGCGTTGATCGGATCGCCGACGTAACGAAACAGCGAGAAGGCAACCAGCCCTACCGTCAGGAGAACGGCGATGGACTGCAGCAGGCGGCGGAGGATGAAGGCAAGCATCGGATGGTTGTTGGGCCTGCGGCAGGCCTAGCAGGATTGGCACTGAAACGGAACCGACCCCGGCCGCATTTCGTGCGCAGCCGGGGCCGATCGGTTCGGCGATCTATGGACGGCTACTTCACCGTCACGAAGCGCAGCGGGAAGCTGTTGTCGGCTGGCTGCACGAGATCGATGTTCTTGCGTGCCGCCCACACCACCGCCTGCTGATGCAGGGGAATATAGCCGAAGTCGTCGACATAGAGCTTGGTGGCCTCGGCGATCATGGCATCACGCTTGGCCTTGTCGGTCTCCTGTTCGATCTTGTCGGCGAGCGCATCGAGCTTGGGGTTCGAGTAGCCACCGGCGTTGAACTGGCCCTTCTTCGTCGCCGGGTTCGGTGTCTGGATCAGCGCCTCGAACACATTGTGCACGTCATAGGTCTGCGCCGGCGACCAGCCCAGCATGTAGAAGCTGGTCTCGCCCGGCTTGAGATCCGACTTGCGCAGGATCTTGGCGAAGTACTTGCTGCGCGTCTGCGCCAGCAGGTTCACCTTGACGCCGATCTTGGCCAGCATCGCCACCACGGCCTGGCAGATCTTCTCGTCGTTGACATAGCGGTCGTTGGGGCAGTCGAGGCCGACTTCGAAGCCGTTGGGGTAGCCCGCGTCGGCGAGCATCTTCTTGGCTTCCTCCGGCTTGAGCAGCGCCGGCCGCTTGTCGAGGCTCTTGTTGTAGCCATTGATGCCCGGCGCCACCATCAGATTGGTCGGGAACGACTGGCCACGCATCACGGTACGCTTGATCGCATCGACGTCGATCGAGCGATGGATGGCTTCGCGCACGCGCTTGTCCTTGAACGGGTTCTTGCCCTTGACGTTCGACTCGAGAAGCTCGGGCCGTTCCTGGTCGAAGCCGAGGAAGACGACGCGCGTCTCAGGCCCTTCCAGAACCTTGACGTTGGCTTCCTTCTTGAGGCTCTCGGTATCCGCCGGCGGAACCTCGTAGGTCATGTCGATGTCGCCGGCCTTGAGCGCCGCCACGCGGGTCGCGGGATTGGACACCGGCGTGAAGATCACCTCGGTCAGATTGTGGGTTGGCTTGTCCCACCAGTTTGGATTGTTGACCAGGACGGTCTTTTCGCCGGCCCGGCGTTCCTTGAGCATGAACGGGCCGGTGCCCATGGCGTTGCGGGTGGCGAAGTTCTCCTCGCTCTTGGTCATGTCGGCGGAGTTCTGGGCGTTGTTCTTCTCGGCCCATGCCTTCGACATGATACCCAGCGCCGCCCACTTGTCGGCAAGCAGCGGGTCCGGGTACTTGGTCGTGACTTCGACACGCGAGTCGCCGACCTTCTTGATCTCCTTCACCGAGACGAAGTTGCTGCCCATGTTCGAGCCGGGACCGTTGGCCCGGTTGAGCGAAAACACCACGTCGTCGGCGGTGAGCGGCGTCCCGTCGTGGAACTTCACGTTGGGGCGGATGTCGAAGAACCAGGTCGTCGGGTCGCTCTGGCCCCACTTGGTCGCCAGCGCCGGCTCGAGCTTCAGGTCCTTGTCGCGGCGGATCAGCGGCTCGTAGATGTTCGAGTTGAAGGTCAGGAGAAAGGTCTCCTGACGGGCATAGGGATCCATCGAGCTGACGTCGCCCGAGTTGGCCCATTTGAAGGTCTTGGCGTCGGCAGCGGTCGCCATCGAAAGTCCCGCGCACATGACCGCGGTCAGCGCGAAGGAATGCCGGAGACTGATTGTCATCTGTAACCTCATTGTGGATGCGGCCCGCCCGCCGGTTGGCCCCCCCGATCGGACCAAGCGCGGACACATATGGCGGGTACGGTGCACCGGCGCCGGACACCCGTCAATTGCACAAGAAATTTGCATGGTCACATAGGATGGACATAGGCCTGAAGCGGGCTAATGTGGCCGCCACACAGCATTTGGATGGGTGCGGCCATGAACGACGTTTCACGCAGTTTTCGCGGCAATTCCAATGCCTCGCGCGACATCGCCCACCATCTGCACCCCTACACGAACTTCAAGAAGCACGAGCAGACCGGCCCCCTGACCATCGTGCGCGGCCGTGGCGTCTATGTGATGGACGACGACGGCAAGGAATACATCGAGGGCATGGCCGGCCTGTGGTCGGCGGCGCTGGGCTTCAGCAACGAGCGGCTGGCGACGGTGGCCTACGAGCAGATGAAGCAGCTGCCGTTCTATCACGCCTTCAACAACCGCAGCCACGAGCCCGCCATCAACCTGGCGGAAAAGCTCAAGTCCATGGCGCCGGTGCCGATGTCGAAGGTGTTCTTCGCCAACTCCGGCTCGGAGGCCAACGACACCGTCGTCAAGATGGTGTGGTACATGAACAACTCGCTCGGCCGCCCGAAGAAGAAGAAGATCGTCGGCCGCCTCAAGGGCTATCACGGCATCACCGTGGCCGCCGGCAGCCTGACCGGCCTGCCGGTGAACCACCGCTCGTTCGACCTGCCGATCCAGGGCATCGTCCATACCGGCTGCCCGCACTTCTACCGCTTCGGCAAGGACGGCGAGACCGAGGAGCAGTTCGCCACCCGCTGCGCCCAGGAGCTCGAGGAGCTGATCGTCAAGGAGGGCGGCGCCGACGAGGTCGCGGCGATGATCGCCGAACCGGTGATGGGCGCCGGCGGCGTGATCGTGCCGCCCAAGGGCTACTACGAGAAGATCCAGGCGGTCTGCACCAAGTACGACATGCTGTTCATCGCCGACGAGGTGATCTGCGGCTTCGGGCGCACCGGCAACGTCTGGGGCAGCCAGACCATGAACATCAAGCCGGACATCCTGACCTGCGCCAAGGCGCTGTCGGCGTCGTTCCTGCCGATCTCGGCGGTGATGATCAACGAAAAGGTCTACCAGGCGCTGATGAGCGAGAGCGACAGGATCGGCACCTGGGGCCATGGCTTCACCTACTCCGGCCATCCGGTTGCCGCCGCGGTCGCGCTGGAGGCGCAGAAGATCTACGACGAGACCGACCTGTTCGGCCACGCCAAGCGCCTGACGCCGGTGTTCCGCAAGCACATCCAGTCGTTCGCTGACCATCCGCTGGTCGGCGAGGCGATGAGCGCCGGCATGATGGGCGCCATCGAGATCGTCGCCGACAAGAAGACCAAGGCATCGTTCGAACTCGGCGCCATCGGCGTCGCCGGCACCAAGGTCTACAACCACGCGATCGCCCGAGGCCTGTTCGTCCGCAACATGGGCGACCGCGTCGCGATCTGCCCGCCGCTGATCATCAACGAGGCCGAACTCGGAGACCTGTTCGGCCGCCTGCGCCAGTCGTTCGACGCCGCGTTGGCCGAGCTCAAGTCGGAAGGCCATTTCAAGGGCTGAGGGGGCACGCCGCTTGTCCCAGCCCGACGGGACGCCGCCCGCCGTCACGGCCCCCCACGGCACGGCGCAGCGCATCCGGACCCGGGCGATCTGGGCGGTTGCCCTGTTCGCGTCATCGCTGCCGCCGGCGGCGATCGGTGTCGGCATCGCCACCACGACCGCCGATCTGGCCAACGCCGCGCTGCCGATCGCCTTCCTGTTCTGGTTGATCGGCCTGTTGTTCGCGATCTGGGCCGCCGTCCCGACGCTGCGCCACTGGGACGGCCTGCCCGGCCAGATCAGGTGGCTGGGGGCGCTGCCCCTGCTCTCGGTCTCGCTGTTCCTGAGTGCGGCCGTGATCGGCGTCCTGATCCCCTGAATCGGCTTTTTTCTCGTGCCGGAGGCGGCAATTTGAGCCGGATCAAGGCCGGCCGCGACCAAAATCCCCCTACTGCCGGCCGGCGATCCGACTATGATCGGACGGGGAGAGCCAGTTTGATGGACTATGAGGCGTTTTTCTCCGGCCACCTCGCCCGACTGCAGGACGAGGGCCGCTATCGCGTGTTCGCCGAGCTGGAGCGGATCGTCGGCGCCTTTCCGCGCGCCCGCCTGCACCGCGACGGCGAGGCGCCGCGCGACGTCACGGTGTGGTGCTCCAACGACTATCTCGCCATGGGCCAGCACCCGGTGGTGATCGAGGCCATGACGGCCGCCATCGGCGCCCAGGGCTCCGGCGCCGGCGGCACCCGCAACATCTCCGGCACCAACACCCTGCATGTGGCGCTCGAGCGCGAACTCGCCCGCCTGCACGCCAAGCAGGCCGCCCTGGTGTTCACCTCGGGTTACGTCGCCAACGAGACCACGCTGCAGACGTTGGGCGCAATGCTGCCGGGCTGCGAGATCTATTCCGACGCCTTCAACCACGCCTCGATGATCGCCGGCATCCGCCACTCCGGCGCGGTGCGCCGCATCTTCCGTCACAACGACGTCGCCCACCTCGAGGAACTGCTGGCCGCCGCCGATCCGGCGCGGCCCAAGATCGTGGCCTTCGAATCGGTCTATTCGATGGACGGCGACGTCTCGCCGATCGGCGAGATCTGCGACGTGGCCCACCGCCATGGCGCGCTCGCCTACCTCGACGAGGTCCACGCGGTGGGCATGTACGGGCCGCGCGGCGCCGGCGTGGCCGAACGCGACGGCGTGCTGGGCAAGGTCGACATCGTGCAGGGCACGCTCGCCAAGGCATTCGGCGTGGTCGGCGGCTACATCGCCTCGAGCGAGGCGACGGTCGATTTCGTGCGCTCCTGCGGCGCGGGCTTCATCTTCTCGACGTCGATGCCGCCCGCCATCGCCGCGGCGGCACTCGCCAGCGTGCGCCATGTCAGCGCCCATCCCGAGCTGCGCAGCCGCCAGCAGGAGCGCGCCGCGACGCTAAAACGCCGCCTCGCCGCCGCCGGCCTGCCGGTGATGCCCTCGACCACCCACATCGTGCCGGTGTCGGTGGGCGATGCCGCACTCTGCAAGCAGGCCAGCGACCTGCTGCTCGATCGCCACGCTATCTACGTCCAGCCAATCAATTATCCCACCGTGCCGCGCGGCACCGAGCGGCTGCGGCTCACGCCGACGCCGCTGCACGGCGACGACGACATGACCCGACTGGTCGTGGCCCTGCAGGACGTCTGGCAGACGCTGGGCCTGCAGGGCGGCCTCGGCCGCCGCGCCGCCGCCGAATAGGGCGGCACTTCCGGCGCCCGCCCGACGGCTGTCACACCCAAAGGTGTCACACCAGATTGAGACAAATGTTGTGACACAGGCTGAGCGCCCACCTGTGGCATCGAGCAGAATCTGACCCTGCGGCCCCACCTCGGGCAGCCGCAGACGACCGTCACGCCTCAGTTCTCGGACGCGTTGCTCGCGCCTCGGTCCACCCCACCTGCCGGACAGTCATCGGCGGAGGCAGCCTTGTGCTTGCTACTCACGGCTCAAGACCGCGGGACGGCCCCTTGTCCTCGAAGGAGTTGACCCGGCGGGCGCGCCGGGCGGGGCATGGTCATGGTCTGCTGCGCTCCTTCCTTTGGGAGGGCAGGTCGGGCTTGGGCAAGCCAACTTTGAAAACGGTCCGGTAGACCGGGCGCAGGCCTATTCGAATCCGACGATCACGTTGTCCGGCGACATTGGATGGTTTGCCCAGATGCGAACCAGCGTCTCCTGACCAGAAACGTCAGCCTCAAGGATGGTCTGTATGTCAATCGATTCCAAAGCGATCTTGCGTGAAGGGGTCTTGAGCTTGACCTGCAACACCGGCGGCGTGCCCGGGTCCACCTCGCGCATGTCCCCCAGCGTAAGCATCGTGTCGCCCTCGATATCCGGGCGGCAACCGAAAAAGATACAAGTATCCGTCCAGACGAAAGCAGCATCTCGAGTCCACTTGGGAACAACAATCTTGCCCTTCGGATCGACAATTACGACCTGCGCGTTCTGAGGCGTAAATTGAGCTTTCCGTATCATTCACGGTTCCTTTCCCGCTTGAGATTGTTTACTTCGCCACCTTGCCGGCGACTACAGCTAATGCACTGCGGATACAGGCGTTGCGCCTGTCCTTGTCGAATCAATGCCGTTGGAGGCTGATGATCCGGTACCCAGCGTTTCAACAGTGTGCCAGAACCCGTAGCTCCACAGGAATGGCATCCTTGCTCGGACCCTATACGATCGACTTCGCGCCTTTCCTCGCTCGTGACTCGTCGGCCCGGCGATCCAGCCGAGATCGACTCTCCAGCATATTCGCCGATGGGAACTGCACTCGTTTCACCGGCAGCTCTTGCTCTTGCGCGGCTGAGTTCTTCCTGTACCCGGGCGACGTCGTGTTCTCTGGGCACCCAGTCGCGCGGGGCGACGTACGTCAATTCGCGGTTGTTCGGTTCGAGTTCTCTTAAGGCTTTGAGCGTCGATTGGAAGTTCGCCCGCCGCATCTCCTCGATCGGTGTAACGGAGCGCCCGCCACCTCCCCTGCGCGAGGAGTTGCCGCCTCCTGCGACACGAATGATGTTCGGATCGGCGGCGTATGGGGGCATCGTGCCGCCTTCGGCCGACATGGCGTCCGGCATCGCAGGATGAGCCGATACCTGATGGACGTTGTTGTCGGCTGGCGAGGGCAGGCGCTCTTCATCGAGCGGGATATCCGGTGTCGAGGATCGATCCTCGGCCGGAATGTTTTCGTCCGAACCAGTCCAGGCGTCTTGCGGAACCACGGTGTCGATCGCCCGACGGGCGATATCGTCGAGGTCACCAACGACCGGGACGCGGCCTTCGATCGTCTCGAAGCTTTTTAGCCGGTCGCGCGCGTCGGCGCGGACCTGCACTGCGTCGGGGCCATCGCTGTCGATGCCCTGAGTCTTGAGCGTCCGGTCGATCCCGCGCCGCAGCCAGTCGTAGCGTACGTAGCGGGGGTCGAGCCTGCCGTCGGCGATTGCCTTTTGCGCGCTGGCGAAGCGCGCTCGATCTTCGTGGTCGAGCGACAGGCGATAGCGGTCGAGGTCGAGGGCGGCGAACCTGTCGGGCTCATAGACCATCTGGCGGTCGAGGCGCTCGAAGAGGTCGCCGTTAGTCTTTAGCCGGCCTTCGACCTGCAGTGCTTCCAGCCCGCGCCACTGGTCGGGCGCCAGCCAGTCGCCGATGTCCGGCGGCAGTGTGGCCACGGAGGCTTGCGGGTTCTTCCCGATCCAGTCGAGCGCGGCGACACCTGCCTCCGACTGTTGCTTTTCCCACTGCCGTTCGGCGCGGCGCTGGGCGAAGTTGGCGACCTGGCCGATGCGGGCACACACCTCGTCGTTCGCATCCTCGGGCGTGAGCTCGGCAGCGCGTTCCGCGAAGACCTCGGCGCCGGGCGGTCCCGCCGGCTCGATCGGGATGCCGGCCAGGTCGCGGTCGACGTCGCGATAGAGGGCGGCCTCGCGGGCCCCGACGAAGCGGCGGTCGACTACGGTCTGGCGTTCGGGATCAATGACCGGGCGAGCGTGATCGTAAAGAGCCGCAGCACCATCGAGATCGTTCTGGTCGATCGCGGTTTCGACAGCGCCGACATAGAGATCGGAGAGGCCGGTGCGGACCCGCGCGTCCGTCTCGGCCGGATCCCAACCGTGGCGTTCGCCCTGGTAGCGCAGTTCATCGACCGCGGTCCGGCCGAGCTGGTGCAGGTAGGCCGGGTCCTGCCACGCCGTCGCCGCGTCCTGTTTTAGGCCGGCGATACGATCGGCGACGCTGGCATCGTCCACTTCCACTGTAGCCCGATGCGCCAGTCGGCCCAGCGTGCCGGCCGCCCGGTCGAGCCGGGTGTCGATCAGCGGTTCCAGCATGCTGCGCTGCCGCGGCCCAACGGCCTGGGACAGCGTGCGGTTCTTCAGTTCATCGAGCGCCGGCAGGGCGGCGGCGATGGCCTCGAGCGCCACCTCGCCGGTCCGGGCCGCGACCCCGGTCTCGGGATCATGCAGCAGGCCGCGCACGTGGCCCGCAAACGCATTGTCGAGCTGGCGCGCGAACATCTCGTCGACGCGGATCGTGTACTCGTCGCCGTTGTCCGAGAGGGGCGGCCACGGCTCCGCCGCGGGCTGCTCGACCGGCAGCCCGTCCAGTTTGATCATTCCCATGAAGTTCTCCGCAGGCACGAAAAAGCCCGCCGCGCGCTCCTCGATTGAGGGAGCGCCGGGCGGGCTGGAGGGGCGGACACGCGATCCGCCATAGTAGGCTTTTTCTTAGCCTATTCCTGTTCAATTTGTCAATAGTTCCGAAAATATACTATTCCGCCGCTGGATGCGGTGCGGGGGGATGTCGTGGCGGATAACAGGAAGAGGAAGAGATCAAGTGCAAGTCATTGACGGATCGGTGTGTTTCGGAGTGCAGTCATAAGACAACCGCGATCCTGGGAGGCGGCAAATGAGGTCTGGACTGTTTCTCACGACTTTGATCGGGCTGGCGGGTGCTTCTCACATCTCCGGCGCGGCAGACGCGACGTGGGGTGCCGTTTCCTCATTAGAGAATGGCATGTCGCCGTACTGCGCCGGCGGTCAGTTTCCCGATCCGGAATGGATCGCGCAGGATGACGGGCAGGTCGACATAAAGGGGAACACGCTCACTTATTCGAGTACGAGCCAAGCACCGAACCGTTCATTCGCTCTCGATTTGAAGGCGTTGCAGCCCGACGGTTCTGGAAAAGTTGTCGGCAAAGACGACAAGAACAGAAAGTTCTACCTAACGTTCGATCCGGGCAGCGGAGCCCGCCCATTCCAAATGACCAGTTCCATCAACGCCTGCAGGCGTGTTTTTACGCCCAAGAGTTAGCGCGCCCCGCACCGCATCCGACTGCGCGACCAGCGACGGGCCCCCGCCCCCCTACTCCACCGTCCGCATCGACCACAGTCGAGAGCGCAGGAATATCGCGGCGATCAGCAGCATCATCGCACCGGCCGGCAGCAGCAGGGACACCTGCAGGCCCCAGATCGAGCAGACCGTGCCGGTGACCAGCGCGCCGATCGGGCCGCCGCCGCCCAGGCCCAGCTGGAACAGCGACATCAGCCGGGCGCGGTGGGTGGCCGGGGCCACGATCTGGATGACGGTCCGGCTCTGGGTCATGGTGATGCCGGCGCCCAGGCCCCAGACGAAATTCAGCGCCACGAACACCGGGAACGGCGGCAGGCTGGCCATCGCCACCAGGACCACGGCGCCCACGGCGACGGAGATGCCGATCAGCCGGCCGCGCAGGCTGAAGCGGCGGGCGAGGCCGGCGAAGGCGATGGCTGCCAGGATGGTGGCGGCCCAGAAGGCCAGGTTCACATAAGCAAGTTCCTGCGCGCCGCCGTGGTAGATGTCGCGCACGGCGAGCGGCAGCACGGCCATGAACGGCCCGACATAGAACAGGCCGACGCCGAAGTTGAGCAGCAGCACCGGCCAGATCTGGTCGGATTTTGCCGCCGCCGACACGCCCTCGCCGACGCTCCGCCAAAACCCGGGATGTTTGGCCGGCGGATGCGGCGGCGGATCGGGCAGGCGCGCAACGGCGAGGCAGCCCAGCAGCACCAGCACGGCATGCAGGACGAGCAGCGGCAGCGGCCCGAAGCGGTCGGCGGTCGAGGCGCAGGCGATGCCGAGAAGCTGGCCGCCGAACTGCAGCGCCGTGGCCAGCGCCACCGCGCGCGGCAGGCCGCCCCCGGGGCCGTCCTTGCGCGCCACGACCGGCAGCAGGGCATCGCGCGTCGGCACGGCGAAGGCGCCGATCGAGCCCGCGACGAGGCCGTAGACGATCAGCAGCGGGTAGCTCAGCCCGCCGCCCCACAGCACCAGGGCGAGCGCCAGCGGCGGCATGGCATAGAGCAGGTGATAGCGCAGCAGCAGGCGGCGCGCGTTGCCGCGGTCGGCAACCAGGCCGCCCAACGGCAGGAACAGCAGCGACGGCGCCATGAGGGCGGCCTGGGCCACGCCCACGGCAAAGGCATCCATGTGGAGGACGACCGCGACCAGCCAGGGAAACAGCACCATCTGGATGCCCAGCGGCACGAACCAGCTGGCCAGTCCCAGCAGATAGACCGGGAAGGCGTTCGGTCGGGAAGTTGCGGGGCCGGACACGGGTGGTACTTGCTCCGGGGCAGGAGGGACTATATGTTGTAGAGGCTTAGTGACGCTTCCTCACACATTAGTCAAAGACACCCAAGCCGTGTCGACATTCAACCGCGCCACCCTGGTCAAGGTCCTGGAAATCCTCGACAGCGCCGACGCCAGCGAGGCGCTGGCGGCCGCCAAGCTCGCCTCGGCGATGGTGCGCGAGGCCGGCCTCACCTGGAACGAGGCGCTGGCGCCGGAGATCGAGCGGCCGTCGTCCCGGGCGATCGGCACCGGCCCCTTCGGCTATCGCCGCGACCGCGAACTCTCGCCGCACGAACAATTCTTCATGGTGCTGCTGAGCCCGCGCACGCCCGGCGAGATCAAGCGCCGGCTGCGCAGCCTCGAAGCCCGCGTGCTGGACGGCGAGATCACGCCGCAGGAAGCCCAGGACCTGAAATCCATGTACCAGAGCTTCGTCGTCGGCTGACTCCACCGGCTGACTCCACCGGCCGATGCCGCCGCTACGGCGAACGCGTACTGTCGGCCTCTCGCGTGCGATGGAGGAATTCGCGGCCGACCTTGACCCGCTTCTGGCCGTCGTATTCGACGATGTCGGCGGTGGCGTAGGTCTCGGTCCAGTTCGACGGCAGGAACGAGCCCGAGCCCACGACGTCGATCGGCGCTTCGGCCTCGGCCATGATCCGGCACTTGGCCGGACCGAAACCCGAAGAGGCCACGATCTTCACTTTGTCGAATCCCTCGCGATCCAGCTCGGCGCGCAAATGGAAGATCGCCGCCGCCGACACGCCGGTGCCGACGAGGAAGCGCAGTTCCTCCTCGCTGCGGTAGCCGCGGATCGATTCGGGCGAGAACCGTTCCAGCACGGCGTAGGATGACGCGGGATCAAGCCCCTCGATGTAGCGGCCGCCGGTGGTGTCGAGCCTGAGCGACAGCATGCCCTTGGCGGCGAGGTCGGGAAAGCGCCGGCAGACCTCCAGCGAATCGGAGATCTCGCGGGCGAAGTAGTCGACCAGCACGGTCATCGGCTCGCCGGGAAAGGTCTCGTGGAACATCTCGGCGGCGCGCAGCGTCGTGCCGGCATAACCGATCAGGGCGTGCGGCATGGTGCCGAGGCCCTGATCGCGCCCGAAGAAATGCGCGGTCGCGTGCGTGGCGTTGCCGATGAAGCCCACCGCGCCGACCTTCCGCTTGGCGCGCGCCGAGCCGACCGAGGCGGCATAGGCCATCATCTCGGCCATTTCCTGGCCGGCGCAGTGGCGCGCATCCATGGCAAGGAATGCCGCCTTCGGCATGTCGGCGCACATCGTCCAGGCGTTGTAGGCGGCAACGCAGGCCGGCCCAAGTTTCTGCAGGAAGATCGTCTCGAGATCGACGAGATGGAAGAACGAGCCGGTGATGTGCATCATCGGCTCGCCGGCGCCGACCCACTTGCCTTCGTTGTAGCGCAGGTCGAGTTCGACCTTGGTATTGCGTGCACGCCCGGTCTCTTCCAGCCACTCGAGCGCCAAGCGGGGCGCGAACACCACCGGCCGGCGCATGAAGATGGCGTAGGTAACCTGGCAGTCGCCGAACTTGCCGATCACCTGCTTCGAACGATTGAAGTAGTGATCGGTGTAGCGTTCGATCTCGCCGTTGTTCGGATGCCTCATCGGCCCTCCCCGGGCTTGCGCGCCTTCGGCCTCTAGAGTGTATCTCTTTACGACAGGTTCACCTCATCCTGAGGAGCACCGCCGAGCGGTGCGTCTCGAAGGATGGGCAAAGGGCGAGGTGCGCGTTCCCACCCTTCGAGACGCGGTCCTGCGGACCACTCCTCAGGGTGAGGTTCGTGTGAGATCCCATGCTCGCGGGGCGTGATCTTGCACACGGCTCAGATCACCGGACGCGCCCGCGTGACCGACAGACGTTCGGCCTTGAGTTGCTCGGCGAGAAGAAACGCCAGCTCGAGCACCTGGCTGGCGTTGAGGCGCGGATCGCATTGCGTCTCGTAGCGCTCGTTCAGATTGTCGACGGTGATCTCGGTCGAACCGCCGATGCACTCCGTCACTTCCTGGCCGGTCATTTCGAAATGCACGCCGCCGGGGTGCGTTCCCTCGGCGCGATGCACGGCGAAGAACTCCTTCACCTCGCGCAGGATGGAATCGAAGTGGCGGGTCTTGCGACCGTTGTTCGCGGTCACGGTGTTGCCGTGCATGGGATCGCACGACCAGACCACCGACTTGCCAGCACGCTTCACGGCGCGGACCAGAGGCGGCAGCTTCTCGGCCACCTTCTCGGCGCCCATGCGCACGATCAGCACGATGCGGCCGGGCTCGTTGGACGGGTTGAGCGTATCGATCAGCTTCAGCGTGTCCTCGACCGAGAGCGAGGGACCGCACTTGAAGCCGATCGGGTTGCGCACGCCGCGCAGGAACTCGACATGGGCACCGTCGGGCTGGCGGGTGCGGTCGCCGATCCACAGCATGTGGGCCGAGCAGTCGTACCAGTCACCCGAGGTCGAATCGACGCGGGTCAGCGCCTCTTCGTAAGGCAGCAGCAGCGCCTCGTGGCTGGTGAAGAAATCGGTCTCGGCGATCTGAGGCGTGGTCGCCGAATTGAGGCCGCAGGCGGCCATGAAGTTCAGCGTCTCGTCGAGCCGCGCTGCGAGGTCTTCGTACTTCGCCGCCGCCGGAGAATTGCGCACGAAGTCGAGGTTCCAGCGGTTGACCTCGTGCAGGTCGGCATAGCCGCCCTGGGCGAAGGCCCGCAGCAGGTTCAGCGTCGCCGCCGACTGGTTGTAGGCCTGCACCATGCGCTCGGGATTCGGCTGGCGGGCGGCGGCGGTGAATTCGAAGCCGTTGACGTTGTCGCCGCGGTAGGACGGCAGCTCGACGTCGCCCACCTTCTCGACGTTGGACGAGCGCGGCTTGGCGAACTGGCCGGCCATGCGGCCGAGCTTCACCACCGGCACACCGGCGCCATAGGTCAGCACCACCGCCATCTGCAGCAGCACGCGGAACGTGTCGCGGATATTGTTGGCACTGAAGTCGACGAAGCTCTCGGCGCAATCGCCGCCCTGCAGCAGGAAGGCTTCGCCCGCCGCCACCTTGGCCAGAGCACCCTTGAGCTTGCGCGCCTCGCCGGCGAAAACCAGCGGCGGATAGCGGCGCAACCGCGCCTCGGCATCGGCAAGCCCGGCGGCATCGCTATAGACCGGCATCTGCTGCGCCGGCCGGCCGCGCCAACTCGTCAGCGACCAATCGGCGGCGCTGGAACTGCGGGACTGCGCCTTCGCGGCCGCCCTTGATGGGCCCTGAATCGCGGTCATCAACTCCTCCTGGTCCCGTTGGCCGAACCTCCGGCTGTCGGGGTTGGTGAAACTATACGTGCTGTGGATAAAAGGCCAGCCAGACGGTACCGGCCTGTCACTCCGCTGCGGCGCGTTCCGGCGCCGGATCGGCCCGCGCCGTGCGCATGGTGACGAACTCCTCGCCCGCCGTGGGATGAATGCCGACCGTGGCATCGAACTGCGCCTTGGTGGCTCCCGCCTTCACGGCGACAGCAAGGCCCTGGATCAGTTCGGCGGCGTCGTCGCCCACCATGTGGATGCCGACCACCCTGTCGGTCGCGGCTTCGACGATCATCTTCATGAAGGTCCGCTGGTGGCGGCCCGAAACGGTGTACTTCATCGGCCTGAACGCTGCAGTGTAGACGCGCAGCGTGCCCAGCCGCAGTTTCGCCTCCTCCTCGGTCAGGCCGACATTGGCCATCTCGGGCTGGCAGAACACCGCCGACGGGACGTCGCGATGGTCGGGCTTGCGCGGCTTGTTGCCGAATTCGGTGTCGGCGAAGCAATGGCCTTCCATGATCGCGACCGGGGTGAGGTTGATGCGGTCGGTGACGTCGCCCACCGCCCAGATATTGTCGGCCGTGGTCTTCGACCATTCGTCGACGGCGATGGCGCCGGCCTTGTTGAGTTGCACGCCCGCCTTTTCCAGCCCGATGCCTGCCGTATTGGCGGCGCGGCCGGTGGCGTACATTACGAGGTCGGTCTCGAACATGCCGCCCCCCGGCGTGTGGATCTCATAGGGGCCGCTGTCATTCTTGCCAGCACCCTTGGCGACGATACGCGCGATCTCCATCTCGGTACGGAGGCGGATACCGCTCTCAGCCAGCGCCTCATGGACGAAGGTGCGGCATTCCTCGTCGAAACCGCGCAGCACGCGGTCGCGCCGCAGCACGAGGTCGACCTTGCTGCCGAGCCCCCTGAAGATGCCGGCGAATTCAACGGCGATATAGCCCGCGCCCACGATGGTGATGCGCTTGGGCAGATCGGCCAGGTGAAACGCCTCGTTGGACGTGATGGCGAGTTCGTGCCCGGGGATCGGCGGAATCACCGGACGGCCACCGGTGGCGACCAGGATCTTCTCGGCGGTGATCGTCTGCTCGCCGACCTGGATGGTGTGGCGATCCATCAGTCGGCCGCGGCCCATGTGCAACTTCACGCCCGCCCCGTCGAGCAGGCGCAGATAGACCGCGTTCAGGCGATCGACCTCCTTGTTCACATTGTCGCGCAAGGTCGTCCAGGAATGGGTCGGCGCCGGAACGGTCCAGCCGAAGCCGGCCGCATCCTCGAAGTCGTGTGCGAACTTCGAGCCGTACACCAGGAGCTTCTTGGGCACGCAGCCGCGGATCACGCAGGTACCGCCGACGCGGAAATCCTCGCAGATGCCGACGCGCGCGCCGTGACCGGCGGCAATCCGCGAGGCGCGTACGCCGCCGGAACCGGCGCCAATGACGTAGAGATCGTAATCGTATGCCATGGGGATACCCTGAGAACAAAACCGCAACACGGCCACAATTCGGTCGCCGCAGAGACTATATCGGCGCTTAGACGGCCGGGTAAGGGAAATGGAGGCGATTGTATACTTGACGTAGTAAGCCCATAATCTGGGCCTGCCATGTCAGGACACGAGGGACCCCCTCGCTATACATCGCTGAAATTTCCTGAGGGGGTCCCGTAAGGACGGCCCGTTATGGGCACCAAAGACGAGATCGAGATTACCGCCGAGATGGTTTGCGCGGGCGTTGGGGTTTGTCCTGCTTTGGCTTCTCCTCTTTCGCCCGCCGCAGAAGCAGTGTCGGAGATTTATCGAGCGATGGAAGAGGCGCGTCTAGCCAGCCTTGCTTCTGGGTCCCGAAGTCGGTCAACAGGTCGTAGAGGTGCCAAAGTCGCTGCTGTAGATCCCGGAGCGTCTTGATCTCAAAGAGATAGGCGTCGTCACCCCGAAAGGCTGTAACGGACCCTACGTCCTTTCGCTCGGTGTCATGTTGCGATTGCGTTATGTCGTCGTGCATCAGTCGGTTCCGGTCGTCGCCCGCGAAGCGGAGATGCTGGGCTATGAGGGCGATGCGCGGTTTGTGCGCGGGGTGTTTCTGAATGGCGAGTGCCCGGAACAGTTCTACACGAGATGCGAAGCTGTTGATTGACTGAGTGACGACACGACCGCGCTCCGCCTTTAGCCCCAAGAGCGCCCAAAGAATGCGATTCAATAGATTGTCGAGGTGCCCGAAATAGACTGCTACTGCCCCAATGTCCGGCAACAGGTTTGCTGGTACAATGGTTCCAGGTAACAAGCCGTCTTCATCTTCAAGGTCGCCAACCAATGCCCAAGCCCCCCAAGCTCAACCCGGCCTTTGAAGCGGCCGTTAAGAGAATGCTTGCGACTCCGCCTCAACCGAAGAAGGCGGTCAAGAAATCGGTGAAAAAGAAGCCGGCTCGCTAAAGCCGGCTTCCCTATTCATTACGCGTTGGCGTTCCAAGCATTGAGGAGAGACTCATCGCTTACAAGGAGTTTAGTCCATGCAGCAGAAGTCGCTTGAGCTACAAAAAGCAAATCCTCATTCCCGAGGATCGTCTGTAGGTGGTTGCGAAGTTGGGCCGCAGTTCCCGAGTACGCGATATACCAAACCGTCTCCAGAATCCGTCCTCGAACCGAGGAAACCTTCGCAATATGATCGTCCATCTCTTTGTGAGACGGCTTAGGTCCGTTTAGATCGTAAGACACAACAAAGTTTGCCACTTGCTCAATCCTTCTTTGATTAGTGAAGGAGAGCCGGCGAACAACTAGCTTGATAGAAGAGTCAAAATAACTTAAGACTGTTCTCGTTAGACAAACTTGCTGCCGCCGGCTTTCCAACCATTGCGGTAGCGACCATCGAGTCGGGCCACCTGTTGCAAGCGGGTGGCCTTCTCATTTCTGATCGCGGCTACATCTTCGCAGAAATGGCGCTCGGAGTCCCATCCCTAGAGGATGTCCACAGGCACAGAACGAAAACATTCGCCCGCGTGTGACAGAATCGTCACACCTATTTTAAGTTGTGCCATCGTCGTCCAAGAGCGACGCGAAAAGCCTTCGCAGCTTGGCATTACCCCAGCGTAGAGGCTTCGGCCCGCTCGTTAATCCGCCGATAGGTCAAACGCTTGCCGACGATGCCCTTGATGGCCTTCTCGGCGCGTTCCTTGTCGCTCACGCCCAGCTTGGCGCGGTTACTGTAGCGGAAATCGAACTCTGCCAGATAGCGCTGCAGGTGACGCTCTGAGCAGTGCTGATAGACGCCTTTCATGCCGCGCTTGAAGATCGAGTAGTAGCCTTCGACCGTGTTGGTGTGGACTTCGCCGCGACCGTACTCGCCCAGCTTGTGAGCGACGCGGCCGTGGCTGGCGAACTCCTTACCGACGGCCCAATACAGGCGGGCCTCGTCCGTCATCAACTTGGCCTCTTTCGAGACATTGGCGCGGACAATCGGCACCACGTCTGCGGCGGTAGCCTTGTCCACCTTGAACGAACGGGCGCGGCCGTTGCGCTCTACCAGCGTCACCACGGCCATCTTGTGGCCAGTGCCCTGTCCCTTGGTGTGGGCAGTCTTGGTGCCGATGTAGGTCTCGTCGGCTTCCACAGTGCCGCCATTGCCGCCCATGGGCGCGGTGCCCTTGTCGTCCAAGGTCTCGCGGATGCGGTGGGCCATGAACCAAGCCGACTTGTAGGTGATCCCGAGCATGCGGTGCAGTTGATGGGCTGAAATGCCCTTCTTGCTGGCCGTCATCAGGTGGGTCGCTAACAGCCACTTGTGCAGGGGGATATGGCTGCGCTCGTAGACCGTCCCAATCGTCACTGAGAATGGCTTGCGGCAGGCATTGCAGTTGAACAGGCCGGGCCGATGGCTCTTGCCCTGCATCTTCGTGATGCCCTCCAGCGAGCCGCAATGGGCGCAGGAAACCTCGTCGGGCCAGCGCTTCGACTCCAGGTACTCACGGGCGGCGGTTTCGTCGTTGAAGATGGGGTTGGTCAGATCGGCGGTGTTCATGCCGCTGATTATAGGGATGGGGTGTACTATGTCAAGTATACAATCGCCGAAATGGAAGGTGTATTTCCATATCCTGATACAACTTTTAGGACACTTCCCAATGCCGAATTTCACCGCCCTGGCCACGACCGCCCTGCTTCTCCTCGCCGCCCCCGCCCTTGCCGCGCCTGACCCCGCCGCGCCGGGCGACGGCCCGGCCCCAGCCGCCAGGCCCGCCCGCCCGCCGAGCGGCATCATGCGCTACGACACCAACAAGGACGGCGTCGTCGACCGCGGCGAATGGACCGCAGCCCAGGAAGCACGCTTCAAGCGGCTCGACGCCAACGGCGACGGCAAGCTCACACAGGACGAGTTGTTTGCCCGTACGCCCGCCGCCGGCAGCAGCGTGCTGCCGACCGACCGCCAAGTGCTGCGCCAGTCGGCCTATTTCCAGCGGCTCGATGCCGACAAGGATGGCAGCGTCACCCTGGCGGAGTTCATGCTCCAGGCCGAGCGCAACTTCGCACGTTGCGACCTCGACAAGGACGGCCGCATCGACAGCGCGGAATGCCGCCAGGCCCTGCGGCGCAAGCCCGCCGACCGTGCCCGCCAGGAGCGCTGACCACCGGTTTTGCCAAAGAAAAAGGCCGCCGGAACCCGGCGGCCTTTCCTCTCGGTCATATTCGAAGCGATCAGGAGCCTTCGGCGGACATGATGTCGCCGAACAGGCTCCAGGTCTCGCCCTTGAAGCGGGCCAGCTGGACCGACTGCACCGGATAGAAATCCGTCGCACTGGTGCTGACCAGAATGCCCGGCAGCAGCAGCGGCACGCGGAGCTTCTTGATGCTGGCGGCCTGCTTCATCAGGTTCTCGTGCGTCAGCACATCGCCGCACGCCTTCAGCGTGTGTTCGATCAGGAACGACACCGAGTAGGCGTAGATGTAGTTGCCGTCGGCCTGATTGGCGCCCGGCATGTTCTTGTCCATCCAGGCCCGCCAGGTCTTCATCTCGGGATCGTTGTCCCACTGCTTGTCGGTGGGATCCTTGAGCCACAGCGCAGTGATGATGCCCTGGCTGTTCTCGAAGCCGGCTGGCTTCAGCGTCGAGGCCACCGACGACGAGACGTTGTTCAGATATTGCGCGGGCTTCCAGCCGATGTCCGCGGCCTTGCGAATGGCCTGGGCAGCGAACTTGGGAATCGAGATGTTGAAGAAGACGTTGGCACCCGAATCCTTGAGCTGGATGACCTGGGAGTCGACCGTCGGATCGGTTGTCTCGTAGGTCACGTGCTTGACCACCCTGCCGATTTCCTTGCCGAGGCCTTCCTTGAAGCCTTCCCAATAGTCCTTGCCGTAGTCGTCGTTCTGCATCAGCACGCCGATCTTGGCGTCCTTGATGTTGGCCAGAATGTGCTTGGCGTAGATGACGGCTTCGGTGTGGTAGTCGGGCTGGTAGCCCATGGTCCATGGGAACTTCTTCGGCTGGCCCCACTTCGAGGCACCGGTCGCCACGAAGAGCTGCGGCACCTTTTTCTGGTTCATGTACTTGTGGATCGCCGTATTGGTCGGCGTGCCCAGCGTGTTGAACAGGCCCAGCACCTTGTCCTGCTCGACCAGTTCGCGAACCACCTCGACGGTCTTGGAGGGGTTGTAGCCGTCGTCCTTGGTGATGAAGTTGATCATGCGGCCGTTGATGCCGCCGCGCTCGTTGACCGCCTTCCAGTAGGCGGTTTCGGCCTTGCCGATCACGCCATACGACGACGCCGGTCCGCTATAGGGATTGGTGTGACCGATCTTGATTTCCTTGTCGGTCGCTCCGTTGTCGTACTTCTTCTGGGCAAACGCCGTGCCCGAAGCCGCCAAGACGGCGGCGGTCGAAACGCCACCCAAGAAACTGCGCCTGTTGGTCTTCAATGTTTCCTCCTCTGGTTATCGCCCTGTGACATCAGCGTCGCGCGAAACCTGGTCCCTGAAAAGGGAAAAAGTCACGCCGTCGCAGACATAAAACCCATGTTGCACCGCAAGAAATCAACGCATCGATACACGGCGGAGGTCGTTCACCCCCCCCCGCCGTTCAGCCGTGGCTGCGCAACTTGCGCACCGCCAGATACACGCCGCCGACGATGCCCATCGGCATCAGGTACATCAGCGCGACCAGCAGGACGCCGAACACCGTATAGGCCGACAGGTCGAAGGGCAGTCCGAGGTCGTCCTTCACGAACAAGGCGAGCGACTGGGCCGAATTGTCGACGAGAACATAGAAGATACCACCGACCACCGAACCCGCCAGCGAGCCGACGCCACCGACGACCAGCCCGATCAGGAACTTGATCGACAAAAAGATGGTGAAGCTGTCGGGCGCCACGAAGGAGATGGCGGACGCCGACAAGGCGCCGGCGATGCCGGTATAGGCGGCGCTGATGCCGAAGGTGACCGTCTTGTAGAGCGCCAGGTCGATTCCCATCGTGCTCGCCGCCATGGGCTGGTCGCGGATCGCCATCATCGCGCGGCCGCTGCGACTGTTCAGCATGTTGGCCGCGGCCCAGTACAGGATCACCATGACGACCAGGCAGAAGTAGTAGAGCCATTGGTCTTCGGAAAGCGGCAGGCCGAACGGCGCCTCGGGCTTCAGCAGCACGATACCCTGCACGCCGCCGGTGAGATCCTCGAGCCATTTGTATTTCAGGATCTGCGGCACTGCGAGTGCCAGCGCAAATGTGGCCAGCGCCAGATAGTGGCCTTCCAGTTTCAGCGCAGGCAGGCCGAACAGATAGCCGACGATGAAGCACACCACAGCCGCGGCCGGTACCGTCGCCCAATAGGGCACTTCGACCTGATCCATCAGGATCGCTGCCGTGTAGGCACCGACCGCGTAGAAGGCGCCATGCCCCAGGGATATCTGGCCATTGAAGCCGGTCAGCAGGTTGAGGCCTAGCACGGCGATCGCCGCGATGATCATGGTGCTGACAAGGAAAAGGCGGTAGTTCGACACGACGTCGGGCAGGACCGGCTGCAGCAGCGGAATCGCAACCGCCAGCACCAGCAGGACAGCCAGCCACTTCTTCGGGAATGCCGGCATCTCAGACCCTCTTCACGACGACGCGGCCGAACAGGCCGGCCGGCTTCACGGTCAGCACGACGATGACGATGATCAGGGCCACAGTGAGCTTCTCGCCGTTGCCGATGATGTAGACGCCGGTCGCTTTTTCGATCTGGTTGCCGGCATAGGCCACCATGTTTTCGAGCACGCCGACGATGAAGCCGCCGGCGACCGCGCCGCCGGGGTTGGAAATGCCGCCGACCAGGGCGCTGGCGAAGGCATAGAGCAGGATGCCGCCCATCATATTGGGATCGAGATAGACGATGTGGGCGACCATGATTCCGGCCACGGCGCCGACCGACGCCGCAAGCCCCCAGCCCAGGGCCAGCATCCAGTCGACGCGCACGCCGACCAGGCGGGCCATCTGCGGGTTCTGCGCCGCCGCACGCATGGCCAGTCCCAGCGGCGTGAAGCGAAAGAACACGAACAACAACCCCAGCACGACCAGTGTCACCGTGACGACTCCGAGCTGGTGCGCCCCGATGACGCCTGCGATGCCGAAGTCGCTCTTGGGGAAAGGCGAGGGGAAAGACTTGATCAGGTAGCTCCAGATCGCGCCCGCCACCGAATTGAAGATCGCCAGCAGGCCGATGAAGACCACGATGATCGACAGCACCGGCGCATTGTGCAGCGGCCTCAGGATCACGCGCTCGATGGTGACGCCCATCACGAAGGAGAAGGCCACGGCGGCAATGAAGGCAACCCAGTAGTCGGCCCCCCAGCTCATGAGCTGCCAGCTGATGTAGGTGCTGAACATCGCCATCTCGCCCTGGGCAAAATTGATATGGTCGGTCGACACGTAGATCATGACCAGCGCCAACGCCAAGGCGGCATAGATGGCGCCGTTGGCGAGGCCGGACGCGAGTTGCTGGAGGAACTGTTCCATTTCCCTGCCCTAGTAGCCGAGGTAGGACTTGCGGATGTTCTCGTCGCTCTTCACGACCGACGAGGGGCCCGACATGACGATCTTGCCGGTCTCCAGCACGTAGGCATGGCTGGCAAGGTCGAGTGCGAGGGCGGCGTTCTGCTCGACCAGGAGCATGCTCACCTTCTCCTCGATGTTGATGCGGCGCATGATGCGAAAGATCTCCTGGACGATCAGCGGCGCCAGGCCGAACGACGGTTCGTCGAGCAGCATCAGCCGCGGCTTCAGCATCAGGGCCCGGGCAATCGCCAGCATCTGCTGCTCGCCGCCCGACAGCGTGCCGGCCTGCTGCTGCAGCCGTTCCTTCAGTATCGGGAAATAGCCCAGGATGCGCTCGAGATCGGCTCGGACCGCCGGCTTGTCCTTGCGGGTATAGGCCGCGACCCGCAGGTTCTCGTCGACTGTGAGGCTGGTGAAGGTGCCGCGGCCCTCGGGGACGTGGGCGATGCTGAGGCGAACGATCTCCTCCGTCGCCATGCCGCCGATTTCCTTGCCGTCGAAACGGACGGTGCCTTCGGTGCGTATCATGTTGCAGATGGCACGCAGCGTCGTCGTCTTGCCGGCACCGTTGGCGCCCAGCAGGGTCGTGATGCCTCCGAGCGGAATATCGAAACCGATGTCATAGAGCGATTGCGTCTGGCCGTAGAATGCCTTCAGCTCCTTCACTTCCAGCAGCGCGGCCATCACGACGTCCCCAGGTAGGCGCGGATCACTTCCGGATCGCGCTGAACTTCCGCCGGCGTGCCATCGGCGATCTTCTTGCCGAAGTCGATGGCGACAACCTTGTCGGAAACCGACATGACCAGACTCATGTGATGCTCGACCAGCAGAACCGTGACGTTCTGGGTGTCGCGCACGCGCTTGATCTGGGCCTCCAAGGTTATGATTTCCTCGTGATTCAAGCCGGCGGCGGGCTCGTCGAGCAGAAGCAGCTTGGGACTGGAGGCCAATGCCCGCGCCAGTTCGACGCGCTTGCGGATCGGGAACGGCAGGCCGGCGGCGATCGCCGAGGTGAATGGCACGAGGTCCATGAACTCGACCAGTTCGAGCGCGCGCCGGGTGATGCGTTCTTCTTCGGCATCGACCTTGGGCAGATGCAGAGCATTCTCGAAGAAGCTCGTCGAGCTGCGGCTGTGGCACCCGACCTTGATGTTGTCGAGCACGGTCATCTTGTCGAACAGCGCGACGTTCTGGAATGTCCGCCCGATGCCGATATGCGGGATATCGTGGCGTGGCCGCTGCAGGATCGACTTGCCTTCGAACAGCACGTCGCCGCTGTTCGGCGTGTAGAGCCGGCTGAGGCAATTGAAGAGGGTCGTTTTTCCCGCCCCGTTGGGACCGATCAGGCCGGCCACCTGGCCGGCAACGACGTCGAAGCTGACACCGTCAAGCGCCACGATACCGCCGAAGCGAACCGAGACATCACGCACGCTGAGCAGCGGCGTTCCGCTGGATGAAGACTGTTCTGCCATGATCACGCTAGATTTCGCCGGTCGCCGCGACTGCAGCGGCGATTTCGCGAAATTACCCTTTCCTCCCAATCACTTGCGGCTCTTCTGCGGAACCTGCATTCGCCGCACGATGGCTTATCTGACGCTAAGACGCAACCCAAATGGCCGTGCGCCATTCTTTCGGCGCCTTTATCCCTCAACACTGAACCGCTGTGTGGACGTTGACAGGACGCTCAGGGCAACCGATACGAATCATCCCTCACAACGCGGGTCTACCGCTCATGAATCGCCTTTTCGTTCCGCACCTCCTTCTCGTCCTCGCCGCCGCGACCGCTATACCCGCGTTTGCCCAGGCCCCACCTCAGAACCCACCCCAGACTCCGCCGACCCAGGGCTGGCCGGCGAACCGTCCGCCACAGGCCGCGCCGCCGGCAAAGCCACCGCAGGCGGCTCCAGCCACGCCCCCGGGCGCGCCAGCCGCCGCACAGGAGGCGGCGACCAACACGCCGCCGCCGATTCCCCTGCCGTCGTGGTTCGTAGAGATCGACGTCAACAAGAAGGGCGAAGTGACGCGTGAGGAGTTCCTGAAGTACCGCATGAAGTCGTTCGACCAGCTCGACGTCAACAAGGATGGCAAGCTCACGATCGACGAGTTCCTCAAGGTCGTCGAACCGCCGCTCTCGCCCGACGTGCCCAACAAGCCACCCGTGGAGGAACTTCGCGCCCGCGCCCGCGTCGAGTTCCAGAATCTCGATACCAACCGGGATGGCTTCGTCGACCGCCGCGAGGCCGAAGCGCTGGTCCACGCGGAATTCAACCAGTACGATACCGATCGCGACAACAAGATCACCGAACCCGAGGTGAGATTGATCGTGCAACGGTCGTTGCAGCGCGAGGCGAGCGAACGTCAGCAGATCGAGGCGCGCCGCCGCCAGGGCATGGTGGCGCTCAACGAATTCATCGACATGCAGCTGCGCAATGCCGATCAGCTCGACAAGAACGGCGACGGCAAGGTCAGCCTGCAGGAGTATTTTGCACTTGCCGGTCCGGCCGACGGGCCCGAGGCCAAGAACCTGCTGCCGTACGATCTGCGCAAGAAGATCGCCCAGCGCAAGTTCCTGGAGATCGACCTCAACAAGGACGGCCAGCTCGATCGCGTCGAGTTGACCGGCTACGCGGTCAAGCAGTTTCTTGAAATGGACCTCAACAAGGACCGCTTCCTCAGCGAAGCGGAGTTCAAGCAGGCCCAGGAGGCCGAGAGCAAAAAGGTGCGGGCGCTGATCCAGACGCTGCAGCCCGCGGCGCCACCGCCGCGGCCGGCACCGGCCCAACCGCGCGGCGGCCAGCCGGCACCGCAGCCGGCGCCCGGCCTGCCGCAAGGCCTGCCTCAGGGTACGCGCTAGAAATCCGTGCCGAAGCAGCGACCCTCGGCGTGACGGTCGCTATTCGACCGTGACGCTCTTGGCGAGATTGCGCGGCTGGTCGATGTCGGTGCCTTTCGCCAGCGCGGTGTAATAGGCAAGCAGCTGCACCGCGACGGTATAGAGGATCGGTGCCACGATCGGATCGACGTCGGGCATCATGATCGACGTCTCGGCCTTGGCGCCCAGCCGCGCCACGCCTGCCTTGTCGCTCAGCAGCACCAGCCTGCCGCCCCGCGCCCTCACCTGCTCGAAATTAGAGGCGATCTTGTCGAAGATCGGATCGGTCGGCGCCACCACCACGACCGGAACCTCGTCGTCGATCAACGCGATCGGACCGTGCTTCATCTCGCCGCCAGCGTAACCCTCGGCATGGATGTAGGACAGCTCCTTCAGCTTGAGCGCACCTTCGAGCGCCACCGGGAAGGACGAACCGCGGCCGAGATAGAGCACGTCGCGCGCCGCCGCGAGCGTGTTCTCGGCGATGCGTCGGTAGTCCTCTTCCATGTTCAGCGTTTCGTTGACGCGCGCCGGCAACTCGATCATCGCAAGCACCAGCCGCTCCTCTTCGTCGCGCGACAGCGTCCCGCGCGCCCGGCCGGCGGCGATCGCGGCGGCCAGCAGGACGACCAACTGGGTGGTGAAGGCCTTGGTCGAGGCGACGCCGATTTCCGGCCCCGCCAGGGTCGGCAGCACGACATCCGATAGCCGCGCAATGGCGCTTTCCGGCACATTTACGACCGACAGCAGCGTCTGCTTCTGCGACTGCGCATAACGCAGCGCCTCGAGTGTGTCGACGGTCTCGCCCGACTGGGAGACGGCGATGCAGACGCCGCCGTCCGGCAGCGGCGGCTCGCGGTAGCGCATTTCAGAGGCTACATCGACCTCGACCGCCAGGCGCGCCAGCTTCTCGAACCAGTACTTCGCGATCATGCCGGCATAACACGCCGTACCGCAGCCCGTGATGGTGACCCGGCTGACCTTGTTCCAGTCGAACGGCAAGGCCGGCAGGCTGACCGAGCGCGTCGCTGGATCCAGATAGCTCTGCAAGGTGTCGCCGATCACCGTCGGCTGCTCGTGAATCTCCTTCAGCATGAAGTGCTGATGGTTGCCCTTGCCGATCAGCGCGCTGCTGAGACCGCTTTTCTTGATCGGCCGCTTCACCTTCTGCGTGCCCTGGTAGACCGTGGCACCGTCGGCCTTCAGCACGGCCCAGTCGTCATCCTCGAGATAACTCACCCGGCTGGTGAAGGGTGCCAGCGCCAGGGCGTCGGTGCCGATGTACATCTCGCCGTCACCGTAGCCCACCGCCAGCGAGCTGCCGCGGCGGGCACCCATCAGGATGTCGTGTCGGCCGCTGAACAGCGCGACCAGCGCGAACGCACCACGCAGGCGCGCCATCGCCTTGCCCATCGCCTCTTCCGGCGACATCTGGCTCTCCAGATAGGACGTCAGAAGCTGCGCCACGACCTCGGTATCGGTGTCGCTGTCGAACCTGCGGCCCTCGGCGACAAGTCCATCCTTGAGTTCCTGGAAATTCTCGATGATGCCATTGTGCACGATCGCCACCCGGTCGGTGGCGATGGGATGCGCATTGCGTTCGCTTGGCTTGCCGTGCGTGGCCCAGCGCGTGTGGCCGATGCCGATCGTGCCGGGCAGCGGCTCGGCCTTCAGTCTCGCCTCGAGGTTGACCAGCTTGCCTTCGGCGCGCCGGCGGTCGATGTGGCCGTTCACCAGAGTCGCGACGCCGGCTGAGTCGTAGCCGCGATATTCCAGCCGCTTCAGCGCATCGAGCAGCAGGGGGGTGACCGGCGCCTTGCCGATGATTCCAATGATGCCGCACATGGGGAGGGATCCAGGAGGGGGGTTGGCTATTTCTTCTTGGCCCGCTTGGTCCCAGCCTTCTTGGCGGCCGCACGGGCCCTCAGTTTCGCACGAAGCGCCGCCGCCCGCCCCTGCTTTGTCACCTGGCGGGCCCGGCCGAAGGCCACGGCGCCCCGGGGAACGTCCTCGGTGATGACGCTACCTGCCGTCACATTCGCGCCGCGCCCGATCCGCACCGGCGCCACCAGCGCGCTGTTGGAGCCGACGAATACATCGTCCTCGATGATGGTGCGATGCTTGCCGTAACCGTCGTAGTTCACCGCGATGGTGCCGGCACCGACGTTGCTCCTGGCACCGATGTCGGAGTCGCCGAGGTAGGCCAGGTGGTTGGCCTTGGCGCCGGGCCCCATGCGGGTGGCCTTGAGTTCGACGAAATTGCCGATATGGACATTCTCGCCCACCTCCGAGCCCGGCCGGATGCGGGCGAAAGGACCGACGATGGCGCCGCGACCGATGCGAGCACCTGCGATGTCGCAAAAGGCCTTGATCTCGGCTCCCCTGGCCACGCGGACACCCAGGCCGAACCGCACGTTGGGTCCGATCGTGACATCGGCGGCAAACCGGGTGTCGGCAGCCAGCCACACCGTCTCGGGGTCCGTCATGGTGACCCCGGCCGTCAGCGCGGCGGCGCGCAGGCGCTGCTGCAAGGCGCGCTCCGCCGCCGCCAACTCGGCCCTCGAGTTGATGCCCTGGAACTCCCCCTCCTCGCCCTCGACAGCAACGGTCGTGTGGCCTGCGGCGCGCGCGATGGCGACGGCATCGGTCAGGTAAAATTCGCGCTTGGCGTTGCGATTGCCGATCGCGCCCAGCAACCTGGCAACCAGCCGGCCGTCCAGACACATGACCCCGGAATTGCAGAAGTCGATCGTCTTCTCCGCCGTGTTGGCGTCCTTGCTTTCGACGATCTTCTCCAGCACGCCGGCACGCACGATCAACCGGCCGTAAGGCGAGGGATCCCGCGCCACGAAGCCCAGCACACCAACCGCCGCATCCTTGCGCCGGCAGGCGGCCACCAGGCGGCGCATGCTGGCGGCCGTCACCAGCGGGGCGTCGCCGAACACGATCAGCACCGGCCCGCGATGCCCTTGGAGCGCGCCCAGTGCGGCCTTGGCCGCATCGCCGGTGCCCAATGGTCGCCTCTGGATCGCGGTCGGATGCGGTGCGAAAGCTTCAGCGACCAGCGCGGCACCCGGCGAGATCACGCCGACGGTCCGGGCCGGTTTCAGCTGGCCGACATTTTCGAGCACATGTCGCAACATCGGCCAGCCCGCCAGGGGATGCAGGACTTTCGGGAGAGCCGACTTCATTCGTGTGCCAGCGCCAGCCGCCAGCACCACCACGGCAATGGGCGATGTCATGGCCGTCGGATGCCACGGAGCGGGAGGCCCCGCAAGGCGGATGTGCTATGGAACCCCCATGCATCCCAACGCCGACAATCTCCTCGCCACCCGTTTCGACACCGTGATCTACGATCTCGACGGCACATTGATCGACAGCGCCCGCGACATGGGCGTGGCTGTGAGCCGCGTACTGGCCGACCACGGCCTGCCGCCCATCTCCGACCATGACGCCCGGATCTTCATGGGCCAGGGCAGCAAGGTGACCATCGGCAAGGCCTTCGCCAAGAACGGCCGAACCCTTGATGATGTTGCACTGAGCGCCGCCACCCGCGAATTCGTGCGCTATTACGAGGCCGATCCGGTGAGCCACACCACGGCGTTCGACGGCGTTGCCGATGTGGTCGCCCGCTTCGCCCGCCTCGGGCTGAAGCAGGGTGTCTGCACCAACAAGTTCGAGCGGCCGGCGCGCACGATCCTCGGGCATCTGAAGTTGATGCCGCCTATTTCCGATGTGGCCGGCGCTGACACCTTCCCGGTGCGCAAACCCGACCCCAAGCATATTCTGATGCTGCTTGCGCGCATGGGTGCCGATCCTGGACGCGCGGTCATGATCGGCGATTCGATCCACGATGCCGAGGCCGCCCACGGCGCCGGCATTCCGGCCGTGCTGGTGAGTTGGGGCTACACCGTCAAGCCCGCCAGCGAACTGGGCGCCGACGCCGTGATCGACCGTTTCGATGCCCTGCCCGATGCCCTCGGCAGGCTCGCCGTGCGTTAGACAGTGTTCAGTCCGCGGCACGCCGCTCCGGCGCGTCGGTCGCAAGCCCGGCGACCCGGCGGGCATAGAGCGTGATGCCGGGCTGCGCGCTCAGCCCATGCACGAAGATGCTGAGCAGCACCGTGACGATCGTCGACAGTCGAATGATCGATTCACCCGGCAGCCTGATTTCGCGCTCGAGATAGACGAGGCCGAGCACAATGGACGCCAGCCCACGCGGCCCGAACCAACCCATGAACAGCACCGTCGAGCGGTCAAGACCGGTGCCGATCAGCGACAGCGCCACCGGGATCATGCGCACGACGGTGAGGCTTAGCACGGCGTAAAGGACGATCCGGAGGTCGATGGCGTGCCAGCTGTACGCCACGACCATGCCAAAGAGGAAAAACACCGACAGGTTGATGATCTGGCCCCAGATCTCGCCGAACTCCAGGCTGTGGCGGCGGGCGGCGGGGAATCCTTTCTGAACCGCCAGACCCGCGACGAAGGCGGCGATGAACATGCTGGCGGAAATGGCATCCGAGATCAGCATGCAGAGCAGCGGCAGCGCCACCACGCCACTCTGCCTGAATGCGTCAGATATCCAGTCGCGTCGCGCGGCCCGGTCCAGCAGCCACCCGCCGACCAGACCGACGCCCACACCGACCGCCACGCCATAGCCCAACTGCTCGACCACGAACTGGGCGAAACTCGCGCGCGCCCCCTCTGCCGCTGCCGCCGCCAGCGCCATGAAGAACAGCAGGAAAGGCACCGACAAGCCGTCGTTCAAGCCGGCCTCGACGGTCAACGCCTCGCGTATGCGCAGCGGAGCGCGCGGGCTCGCCACGACGACCTGCCCCAGGCCGGCGTCGGTCGGTGCCAGGATCGCGGCCAGGACAGCCACCTCCCAGAGGCCGAGGGCGGGAAACACCAGATGGGCCGCCACGGCGCCCAGTAGAATGGTGAGAGGCAGGCCGATGCCGAGCAGCCGGGCCGGCAGTTCCCGAATGTTCCACAACAGCGACAGGTTCGTGCGGGCGGCATCGGTGAACAACAGCAGCACCAGGCCGACCTCGGCGAGGTAGAGGAGGAAATGGGGGTTCATGCTGGCGGTTAATGCGCCGGGAGCCAGGATTCCGGCGCAGATGCCGGCAACCGTGAACGTCATTGGCCCGGTCAGAATCGTCCGTTCCAGCCGCCGCGACACCAAGCCGTAGGCGAAAACGAGCCCGATGAATACTGCAAGAAGTACCATGTCTCCCCCAACGATCCGACTTCGGCCGGCACCGGCGAACCCCGACGCAACCCGTTGACGATTCGGCCCGCACGCCCTATACGCGCCCCTTCCGGGCGCTTAGCTCAGCGGGAGAGCACACCCTTCACACGGGTGGGGTCGTAGGTTCAATCCCTACAGCGCCCACCATTATTCCGGATACCGGGCCATTTCGGGATCAACGGCCGATGACCAACGCGCTGTCGCTTCGCCCTGGTGATCGCCTCCCGGATTTCGCGCTGCCCGGGCTCGACGGCAAACTGCGCAAATTCATCTGGTCGTTCACCGGCGCGCCCATCGCCCTGGTGGCCGTCGACGATCTCGGCAATCTCGACGGTGGGCAGCTCACCGCGCTGGCCGCCGCCTGCAGGACCGCTTCGACCACGCTGGTCGTCGTTGCCGGCAACGACGTGGCGCCCGCCGCGAAGCTCTGGTCGAAGCTGGGCTACGGCAGCAGCGACAACGCCGAGGGGCCGCTGCTGCTCTGCGATCCCGAAGGCAAAATCCTGGCGTCCCTGCTATCGCAGGGGAACGGCATCGGCTTCGGCCCGGCCACCGGCCTGCGCATGCGGGTGATCGCCCTCGATCCCAATCAACGGATCGCCACGACGTTCGACACCCGCGCGCTGCTCGCCGCAGCCGAATCGATCGGCGCCATCGCCGATGGCGTGCGGGCCGATGGCGGCGCCGATCTCGTGCTGCGCACCGCCATGGCACCGGTCCTGGTGCTGCCGCGGGTCTTCGAGCCGGATTTCTGTACCCAGCTCATCCGCCTCTGGGGCAAGGGCGACCATCAGGACAGCGGCGTGTCCAGTCGCTACGGCAACGTCAACGTATCGCACCTGAAGCAGACCGAGGACTACACGGTCGTCGAGCCGATGCTGCTGAAGGCGATCTCCGACCGGCTGGCCTACCGCATCGGCCCCGAGCTCGCCAAGGTCTTCGGCTACGATCGCGAGTTCACCTTCGACTCGCATGTCGTGCTGTCCTACAGCGCCGAGGGCAAGCACTTCTTCGGTGCCCATCGCGACAATGGAGCGCCGACGACCGCCAACCGCTCCTTCGCGGTCTCCCTCAATCTCAATGACGACTACGATGGCGGCGAACTCGCCTTTCCGGAGTACGCCGGTGTCCGCGTCTGCCCGCCGCCTGGCGCGGCAGCCGTGTTCTCCTGCTCGCTGCTGCACGTCGCCCTGCCGGTGACGCGCGGCCGTCGCTTCGTGCTGACGACGTTCTTCCGGCATAAGAGCTAGATCGACTCCAAGCTGAGGAATCCCATCATGGCTTACCGGCATTCGTACCTCTTCAGCATCAACCCCAACACGCCGGCCCTCATGAAGGTTCAGCCTGACGAGGAATTTCGCGTTGAGGTGCTGGGTTCGCTGGCGGAGGTCCCGGACGTAAGGACGATCCCAACCCCGTTCACGCCGGAATGCGAGGGCCATCCGCTGACACCGATCGCCGGCCCGATCATCGTGCATGGGGCAGAACCCGGGGATGCCGTGGCCATCGACCTGATCGAGATTACACCGCGCGTAGATGGCGTTACCGCGATCCTCAAGCAGTTCGGCGTACTCAAGGATGAATTTTCGGACCCCAAGGCGCTCGCCTGTCCGGTACGCGACGGCAAGGCGTGGTTCGGCGACCGCATTCCTATTCCACTCTGCCCAAACCTCGGCACGATCTCGACCATGCCGCCGGAAGGCTACAAACCGTCCTACGCCGGTGCCTATGGCGGCGATTTCGACCAGAAGGACGTAGGCGTCGGCTCGCGGGTGCATCTGCCGGTGATTCATCCCGGCGCGCAGGTGTTCTTCGCCGATCCGCATGCGGTGATCAGTGACGGCATCATCTCCGGCACCGGCATCGAATGCAGCGCCTCGGTGCGCGCCCGCATCGGCCTGAACAAGAGCGTGAAGCTCGACCGGCCGATCATCGAGCAGCCCGATACCATTCAGATCCTGGGTTGGGGACCGACCGTGGAGGCGGCGACCGAAGATGCCTCGCGCGGCGCCGTCGACTTCGTGGCCAGCCGGACGACGCTCTCCCGCGAGGAAGCCTACATGCTGCTCGGCATCACGGGCGAGCTCCGGATCGGCACCTCACCGCGGCCGGTCATGTGCGCGCGGCTCATGATCCCCCGCGCCGTTCTCGAATCGGCGGGCATGACCCGGGTCATCTAGGCTGCTGGAATCCAGCTCTTGGTTTCACCGGCGTAGTGCGGACCCGGATTGCCGTGGACGGTCGTACGCCACATCAGGCGTCCTTCCCTGTCGCCGTCGAACCACGTTGCCGCGTGCACGAGGCAGCGATTGTCCCAGATCAATAGGTCACCCTGCGTCCATTCGTGGGCGTAGCAGAAGCGCCGCTCCGTCAGGTGCGCCATGATCTCGTCGAGCAGCGCCGCGCCGGCGCCGTTCGGTCCGGGCTCCATGCCGACGAACGGCCCCTCGAACCAGTCCATCTGGCCCCATTCGCAGAGATACAACGAGCGTTCGCCGGCCACCGGATGCGTGCGCACGACCGGCTGGCGCTGTGAGCGTTCGTGAGTTGCGAAAGCGCGTGGCATGCGGCCGGCAAGTGCGGCTTCGCGTGAACGGCCGGAGCCCGGCTGGGCATGCAGGCCTTCGAGCCCGTCGACCCTGGTCTTGAGCGCTGGCGGTAGCGCCTCGTAGGCAAGTATGCCGTTGGCAAACAGCGTCTGGCCCGCATCCCGGGTGGCCGGCGTGACGGCATAGAACAGCGAGATGTCGGGCGGCGGCCGGCGGTAGCTCTGGTCGGTGTGCCAGCCCTTGCGATGCGGATACTGCACCGGGATCAGCCCGTCGGCGGCGATTGGCGGTTCCGGCCGCTTGGGCGGCGCCTTGCTGACCGGGGGCATGTTCGAGACCAGCAGGATTTCCGGTACCGCCACATGCACCGATTTCAGGTCGGTGAGCGTGTGGCGATAATCCTCGACTTCCGGCCCGAAGGTGCGACTCAGCCGAATGAGCAGGCCGGGATCGTCGGTGATCGCGCCCATTCCCGGGAGCAGCAGCAGCCCCCTGGCCTCGGCCAGCGCCGCCGGCAGGGCCGCACTATCGCGTTCTGCCGCGGCGACGATCTCGCGCGCGGTTCCGGCGAGGCGCAGTGTTGCACCGAAAGCCGCACCGGGCAGCGGCGCTTCGCACGTCAGGCTCATGCGCGCTGGCCGGCATAGGGATCATTGATGCCGTCGAACGGCCAGATCGGGCGGCGCAGCTTGGTGAAGTTGAGCCGGCTGATGTCGGGCGAGCAGATGCCGCCGGAATCGACCAGGATCACCTCGCGCGCGATCGGCGCGTAGGCGGCGCGGAAATGCTGCACGCTCTTCACGACCACGACGCTCTTGGTTCGGGGATCGATGCCCTGGCTCAGGAAGACCTGCAGGTCGATGGTCTGGATCCGGTTGGAAATCGTCACCACGTCGATGCCGCCGATCCGCAGCACGGCCGTCGACCCCATCGAGGTTTCGACGCCGGCATTCATCGGCCCGTCGTTCTTGAACTCGCCGTCGGAGAGCATCTTCACGATCGCCTTGGCCTTGACCGGCCCGCCCATCGACGGATCGGTGTGGCCGCCCAGCACGACGTCGATCTCGGCACCGACACCGGCCTCGATGGCCTGCTGGACCGTTCCGGGATCCATGATCGTGCCAAACGCCACGTTCTCGACGTTGGCGTCGATCAGCGCCTGCAGGACACGCGTCGTATCGTTGTAGCCGCCTCCGCCGGGATTATCGGTGCCGTCGGCCACGACCAGCGGCCCCTCCTTGCCCACGCCCGCCCGCGCCGCGGTGATCGCATCCGCGATCGGCCGGTAGTCCGACGAACTTTCGTCACGGCGCTTCCAGATCTCGTCCAGCATCGCCGCCGCCACCGCCTTGGCGCGAGCCTCGGCGGCCGGCTCGTGACTGACCGCCACCGACGGGCCGGTGTAGGGAATGTCGGACCAGGTAAACCCCGCCTGAACGCTGACGACGTTGATCCCCGGTTCCTTCTCGAAGGCGTCGGCCTTGGCCAGAAGGTCGCGCATCAGGCCCGGTTGCGTCGTGCGGCCATGGTCGGCGCCTTGCAGCATCGCCGGCTGGACCAGAAGACAGCGCGGCTTCTTCCTGCCCTCCAGCGCCTCCTGCACCAGCGCCGCGGCCTGCGCCGCGCGCTCGTAGCCGTCGATGTGCGGATAGGTGCGGTAGCTCACCAGTGCATTGGCGTGCTTGGCCATCTTGGTTGTGGCATTGGCGTGCAGGTCGAGTGTCGCAACCATGGGAATGCCCGGCCCGACGATGCCGCGCAACGCTTCGAGCAGCGCGCCCTCGGCGTCGTCCTCGGTTTCCGTCACCGCCGCGCCATGCAGGGAGAGACAGATGGCGTCGAGCTTGCCGGCGTTCTTCGCCGCATTCGCGATCATGTCACGGATGGTCTCCCAACATTCCTTCGTGAGCTTGCCCGATGGGGTGGCATTGGCAGCCCCGGCCCACACCG
>ERZ890510.227-NODE-227-length-48370-cov-14.398303_pt1 | contig 48370 bp, 46 predicted proteins | sample MGYA00521265_ERZ890510 | MGnify/ENA primary metagenome ERZ890510 (study PRJEB32303, sample SAMEA104408624) | aquatic metagenome | biome: Brackish water; feature: Chemocline; material: water | place: Baltic Sea | collected 2014-10-26T21:54:00 | depth 110 m ... | reverse complement strand
TATCTGCAGTATTATTTAGTAACTTTCTATTCGCATGCATTCATTATGTGACACTGCGCTGGAAGTTGATCAATTGTGTTATTGCATTTATAGGCGGTCTAGGACTTAGCAGGCTTTTAGTAAGCACTGAAGATATAGCGATTCTTGTTTTGGTCCATTACTTTTTCACTTTTCTTAATACCCCTCTTCCACCAGAGCGACGATAATTTAGAACAGGGTTAGTGCTATTTGCAACTACTCCCACTCGCTGATAGGGTTAAAAAAAACCTTGTAAGAACAATGGTTTACAAAGGGCATTCTGTAGTTTGTAACTACTTTGTAACCTTAATACTCCACAGCACACCCACCCTCTTCAACTAAATAACCTTGCTAACCAATCAAATGTTAAAACAGTTGTGAAAACCTTTAATCCTACTAACCCTAAAAATAGAAATATCAAAATAACTTTTACTTTTCTGTTTTTAATATTTTTCCAAAGTAATAATTTAGCTTTAACTTCATTTTTGACTTCATCTATAGCTTCTTTCATAAAAATCCTCTTTTTATTGACTACTAATCAATCGCAATAGTCGAGTTAGTTTGTAACACAGTTTGTAACTGCTTGATAGGAATGGAGTCTACAGAGGAGTTTGTAACAATTTTGTAACTACTTTTAGAGTGCTAAACCCTTATGGAATAAGGGTTTGCGAGGAACACGATTATTCCCACTCAATAGTTGCTACTGACTTGCTAGAAATATCATATTTCATCCAAAATATTCCCTTCACTCTGAGTAAAGGTTTTTTATTGGTTGACCATTTTGAATATTCTTAATATTTTGAAAAAATAATTCAAATGCTCTGATTAGGGATTTTAGCGAGTGCGCTGAATCATGAGCCGAAATAAAGCAATTCTTAGCTGTCCAAAGCGAAGAGGAATTCTCAAGGGGCTCATTCTTTATTGTATCCAATGCAGCCGCAGAAATTTCTTCACTATTCAATGCATCTGCAAGGTCGAGCTCATTAATTGCAGTGCCTCGACCTACGTTAATTAACATCGCTGAGTTGTTAAGTTTTTTTAGAACGTCTGCATTGATGACGTTCCTAGTTTGAGCGCTATCGGGTAAAGAAAGTACTAAGTAATCGGTTAAAGGGAGCAATGCCTCAAACTGATCCAACCCCAAAACCTCGTCAGCATATTCATCATCTACTGGATTACGCTTGATCCCAGTTACCCTCATACCAAAAGCTTTACCTAACTTAGCCACTTGTTTGCCAATGCCTCCATAGCCCAGAATCACCAAGGTTTTATCTGTAAGCTCACCATCTCCAGCTATTGGAGCCCAGTGCTTAGATTGTTGAAACTCAATGTGCTGATCTATTCTCTTGTTCCATCTTAATATTTGCGAAAAAACATAATGGGCAATTGGAATTGCATAAACGCTACTTGCATTAGCAATTTGAATATTTTTTATTTTTAAAATAGCTTGGAGTATTGGGGAATCCATTCCAGCAAATCCACTTTGAATAAACTTCATTCGCTTGGATAATGTCAATAAAGCATCGTGAATTTCTGGGTGATCTCTAGCTGCAAATAAGAATTGATAGCACATAAATAAAGCATCTGATTCAGGAATAGCTTCCCAGGCTGGATCCCGCGAATCTAGAGGATTTAGTGCAATAATCTCCATTGAGGGGTCAAAAGAAAGTAGCTCAGACCTGTATAACTTATTATTATCTTCAGATATTACGATTCTCATGAGCCATCCTTTAATACATATTTCATAACTTTTCCGGCAGCATTGGTAGGCAAGTCTTTGGTAAACTCTATTTCTCTTGGGACCTTGTAATTAGCCATGTTCTCTTTGCACCAGTGCATAAGTGTCTCAGCGTTCAAAGTTTGACTAGGTTTTAAAACAATAAAGGCTTTAGCAACCTCTCCCATTCTATCATCGTCAATACCTATAACCGCTGCTTGAGAAATTGCAGGATGATCGCAAAGGATATTTTCTATTTCAGCGGGGTATGCATTAAAGCCTCCAACAATAAACATATCTTTGCTTCGATCTGTTATTTTGATATAGCCGCGTTCATCCAGTATTCCTATATCGCCTGTATGCAACCAACCCGATGCATCTATAGCTTCATTGGTGGCCTCTGGATTGTTAAAGTAACCGCTGGTCACGTTGTATCCTCTGACAAGAATTTCACCTGGACTTCCTGCCAAAACTTCCTCTCCATTGGAATCTATACATTTAACCTCAACCCCAGCAATAGCACAGCCTGAAGTTGTTGCGATGGTTTCATAATCATCATCAGGAGTACACATAGTGACAACGCCTGTGCTTTCGGTCAGCCCATAGGCGGTAATAACTGTTTCAAAACCTAGTTGCTCTTTCATGTCTTTGATCAATTGAACCGGAATGGAAGCTGCTCCAGTGACCCCAAGCCTCAAAGAGGAAATATCTACGTGGCCAAGCTTTTCGCTTGTAAGAATAGATTGATACAAGGTTGGAGGGCCTGGCAGCATCGAAATCTTTTTCTCATGAATCATGTCAATAATTTTATCTGCATCAAATACTGCACAAGGATAAGCCGTCGCTCCCCTCATAATCGAAGCAAGCCAGCCAGCTTTATAACCAAAGGTATGAAAAAAGGGATTAACTATTAAATATTTATCATCTTGGTTCAACCCTATATATTTTGACCAGTAATCAAAGACTTTAATATTCTGACCATGAGTTGAAATGACTCCTTTGGGTTTGCCGGTCGTGCCAGAGGTAAAAATAATATCTGCAAGGTCTTCTTCATTCACGGATGGAAGATCAATTTTTAAGGAAGAATGCATTAACGAAGAAAGATGAGAGACATCTGAAGATTTGGTCTCATCCAAGGCAATTCGATGCTCTAAAAATGGGAGGTCTTCATGAGACAGAAGGTTGAAATAATTTAAGCCAAGAAATTCATTCACGCTAAAAAGAATTTTTGCTTGGGAGTTATTGAGGATGTATGCAGCTTCCTTGCCTTTCATCCGGGTATTGATAGGAACAACCACTCCACCTGCTTTCTGCGTGCCAATAGCAGCTAACACCCATTCATTAATATTCGGGGCCCAAATTGCTACTCTATCGCCCTTGCCAATACCTAGATTGATTAAATTTTTTGCGATCTGGGTTGATTGCGTGTCTAAATCTTCAAATGTGAGCACGCTATACTCTGAAACTAAGGCTTCTCTTCGTCCATGCTTCAAAGCCTGCAGTTTGATCAGCCCCGGAATTGTCAGTTTTGATGATGTATTCAATCTAAGATCCTTGCCCAGCGATAATCATATTTATAATATTTTAAACCAATGGACGATTCAAAAAACCTTACGCCTGGCAACGAGGAAATGTCCTCATAGAGAACTTTGGAAAGTTTGGTAATATCTTCCGCAAGAATAAATGCCATCAAATCATGGCGACCTATTAAGGTTGAAACAAATCTTACTTCCTTCATTTTTGATAGGGATTTAGCAATTGAATCTTTTGACCGAGTTTCAACATCTAGGCCTACAAATGCTACTGCGGGATTATCCATCCTGTTGATATTATTAATCACAGCAATTTTAATAATTTTATTCTGAATTAGTTTCTGAATTCTGTTTCGCACAGTACCTTCGGTCACGCCAATGGCTTTTGCCATTTGGTTGTTTGACATTCTGGCATCAGCGCCGAGGAGTTGAATAATCTGTTTATCTGTCAGATCAAGCTTCATTTGCAAAGGGAGTCCAATCGGTTTCAAATTTATAAACATTTGATGCAATTGCTGGCGCGATGCTTTTTATACCAGGGATTGCTGGCAACGTTTGATCTAAAAATATTTTAGTTTCTTGAAGCGTTTGTGTGGCGCAAAGGATCTCAAGATCTTGAATTCCGCTAACGACATTTACGCTAAATACTTCATTTAAACGAGAAAGAATATCAGCAACCTCCTCTAGCTTTTCGCCATGGACTCTTATTCCAATCGGCAAAAGGTAATCAAAACCACATTTCTCAAAGTCTGCAATTGCAATAATTTTACAGAAACCGCCCTCGATAATTTTAGTGAGTCTTTTGCTAACGGTGACTTCGTTTACCGAGAGTTGTTCAGCAATATATTTTGCAGGCGCGCGTCCATCGCTCTCTAAGATTTTAAGTATTTTATGATCTAAATCATCGAGGGAAACTTTCACTGAAGGAAATATTAAAGAATTATGAGGGTTAGAATTCTCTTTTTTCTAAATCTAGACCAGCAGGAATATCTTCTCTGTTCACCAGAAACTGGCCATACCATTTGCGTAATTTATGTAAAGGGCCGTCTCCATCGCAAACCACTGGATCTGGAATATAGATTTTATTCTCCCAAATTTGAACATCCTGGCCAAATGCAAAGTTATTAGCATCAACATATCCCTGAATAAATGCAGCCTCATCTTCGGCAGACATTCCAGGTACTTTTTTTACCATGACTCCAAAGTTAATTTGAAAGGAAGTCAGAGTTAAGGGTATGTGTGTAACAGCAAGTCTACTTTCAACTTTCTGACCATCATAAATGGCGCTCATGTAAGTTGTCATATAGGCCGGCCCCTCATAAGTTGCCTGAGAAAATAGATCTCTTCCAAGAATCGGGCTATCCGCTGTCATTTCTTGGGTGTATGTATGATCTTTTGCTTCATTCCAAAAGCCTTCAAATGGCGCCTGATGCACTGGACCAAAGTGGCCTTTATCAGCCATATTATCAATTAACTCTCTACAATTATTTTTCACTAAAAAGCTTGCCATGCCGTACTCAGACCAATCATCTGAGTAACATTCTTCAATTTTTTTAGGTAAAAAATCTGGGGCTTGGCCCTCAGCATCATGCCACACCATAACCATTTGATTAATCTCTAGTATCGGCCATGGCTCTTGATCGCCAAGATCGAGGCTGATGGAGTTATCCTCTAACCTTTGCACTTTAAGCTTTCTATTAAATCCGTAGATTGTTTTTATCTCTCCAACTAAAAAATCTCGCTGGTGACCCAGGACAAACCATCCTCTAGGAAATCTATCTGGTAAATCGCTCATTTTTTTCTCCAATTTTTTTACTCAAACCTCTGTCCATTAGGCTCTGCAGGCTTAGCATCTTTGTCAAACCAAGCATATATCATGCCATCAATCTCATCTATCTCCCAAGAGCGTGTGACCGCCTTGGTGGGAATATTTTTAGCGTAAGGAATCTCATCACAGTGACCCTCTCCTGCCCAGCGCCATGAATGAAATGGGCATCTAATGCTATTGCCATCCACTTCGCCGCAAGCAAGCGAAGCGCCCATGTGTTTGCAGTAAAGATCTAAGCCTCTGAGAGTAGAGTCTTCACCTCTCCACACAACTATTTGCGTTGGAAAACTCTCAACCTGCAGAGCTTGTTTAATTTTAATTTGATTACTATCTGCAATTTTATACCAGCCAGATGCTAGATTGCTCTCACTTATATTTCTTTGCTCGGGCAACTCGGGCGCTATTAGCTCCTGATCAGTCAAAATATTCTCCCTATATTGAATTGTCTTACATTAACTATTATATAAATGCAGCAATTAATCAACGAGTATCAGGTCGATTCGTTTTGTCAATTCTATCCCCAGAATACAAAACTCAAACTATAGATGCGACGATTTTCTCAGCTGCAATTAGTTGATTGAGGTCCTTGGACGTTGGAACTAACAAGACATCTGTTGCTCCGGCTGCCTTGATCTCAAGTAAAAATTCTTTTAAATCTCTTTCTGTGCCAGCTAATCCTGCTGTTTTGGAGAGCTCGGATGCTAAATCTTCTCCCATCCAGCCTAGGTATCTTTTGAGATGGATTTGAATATCTTGCCTGGCAGTTGCTTCGAGGCCAAACCAAAAACTTGTTACCAATCTTGGTGCTCTATTGGATGCGGCGAACGCTGTGATTACTCGCTGAAAAGAATCTTTAATTTCTTCTATATCTGCATTAAATGAAAAACCTGCTAGGCCATCTGCAAAATCTGCGGCCATGGACATAGCCTTGGGGCCAACTGCGCCAGCAAGAATTTCGGGACCATTGCTAGAAAAAAGCTCAGGGCCTAATTCTGGATGTAGCTCTTGAGACCAGATCGATTGCATAATCTTTACTTTTTCAGCTAATAAAGCCCATCTTCTTTGGGACCAATCAGCTCCAATAGCCTGATAATCCTCTTCTCGACCACCCACTCCAACACCCAAGGTAAAGCGACCTTCCGAAAGCATATCAATGGTTGCAAATTGCTTCGCGCTCAAGACGGGATCATGCATTGTTAGAACGGAAATAGTAGCAATGATTTCTACCCGGGTCGTCCAGGCTGCTACAGCACTTAAAGTGGAAATGAACTCTGGATTTGAAAAAAGAACTCTTTCTCCAAGCGCTATATGAGACCAAGGCCCTGAATCAATCTGCTTGGTCCAAGCCTCAAGATCCTGGCGAGTTAGACCTGGTTCCATGACCGGAAGGGTCATGCCTATTTTCATAAATTAGCTTTCTTTTTTAAAAGATCTAAAGCCACATCAACAATCATGTCTTCTTGACCACCAACCATTTTTCTTTTGCCTAGTTCCACTAGAATGTCTCGAGTATCTAGTTCATAGAGTTCAGCAGCAGATTCAGCGTGACGTAAAAAGGATGAATATACCCCCGCATAACCAAGAGTTAAAGTTTCTCTATCCACCCTAACCGGTCTGTCCTGTAGAGGCCTTACAAGCTCTTCTGCAGCATCCATTAATTTAAATAAATCAGTTCCGTGAGACCAGCCCAATCGATCAATCGCAGCTATGAAAACCTCTAAAGGTGCATTTCCTGCTCCAGCCCCCATCCCTGCTAAACTCGCATCAATCCGATCCGCACCATTTTCAACAGCGATAATGGAATTTGCGACACCTAGAGATAGATTATGGTGAGCATGCATTCCTGTTTGGGTTTCCGGATTTAACTCACCTTTAAATGCTTGAAAGCGCTCGGCTACATCCTGCATACTCAGCGCACCACCAGAATCAACAACATAAACGCACTGCGCTCCATAAGACTCCATAAGCTTAGCTTGAGCTGCTAAGTTTGATGGCGTTGTCATATGCGACATCATTAAAAATCCAATAGTATCCATTCCTAACTCTCTTGCAAACTCAATGTGCTGCCTGGAAACATCTGCTTCTGTGCAATGAGTTGCCACTCGAACTGATCGAACGCCTAAATCCCATGCCCATTTTAAATCTTCTTTGATCGCAATGCCTGGAAGTATTAGTGTGGTAAGTTTTGCATGCTTAAGATTATCCGCAACTGCAGCGATCCATTCCTGATCTGTGTGTGCGCCAAAACCATAATTAAATGAAGAGCCAGATAACCCATCTCCATGAGCAACCTCAATCGCATCAACTTTTGCATCGTCTAATGCTTTGGCTATCTCCACCACGTGATCTAGACTATATTGATGGCGAATAGCATGCATGCCATCTCTTAAAGTTACATCCTGTATATATATTTTTTTTGTCATGAGTTTAATTTTATTAATTCTTCAGCCGTTCCCATTGCAGCAGACGTCATGATGTCCAAATTACCAGCATACTTGGGTAGGTAATGGCCTGCGCCCTCTACTTCAAGAAAAATTGATGCTTTCAGGCCCTCAAATTCTCCATATCCCGGAATCGAGCAAAGGTTATTGGATCCAAAGCGCTCAAACTGTACCTCTTGTTTTAAACGATATCCTGGAACATAGTTTTGCACTTTAGCAACCATCATCTCAACGCTCTCTTTCACTAATTGCTGGTCAACTGGATCGCATAATGTAAAGACTGTATTTCTCATCAACAAAGGTGGGTCAGCTGGATTAAGCACAATAATTGCTTTGGCCCGATCTGCTCCTCCAACTTTCTCCAAGCCAAGGGCTGTGGTTTGAGTAAATTCATCTATGTTCGCTCTGGTTCCAGGGCCTGCAGACTTTGATGAGACTGAAGAAACGATTTCAGCATACCGGACACTAGAGATTTGATTGACTGCAGCCACCATGGGAATAGTTGCTTGGCCGCCACAAGTGACCATGTTGACGTTTTTTTCTTGGAGGTGCTCAGAGAGGTTAACTACGGGCACGCAATATGGTCCTATAGCCGCTGGTGTTAAATCAATCATTTGTTTTCCGTCTTTTGAGATTAATTCATGGTGGGCTTTATGAGCTCCAGCGGAAGTGGCATCAAAAAATATTTGAGTATCATTGTACTCAGGCATTTCCATAAAGCCTTGCAAGCCTTCTGAAGAAATAGGAATATTTAGAGATTGAGCCATAGCTAGGCCTTCAGATTCAGGGTCAATCCCAATAACACCTGTGAGGTTGAGAACTTCAGATGTATTTACAATCTTCAGCATGAGATCAGTTCCAATATTTCCAGAACCTATAATTGCGCAGTTAGTTTTTATCATAATTAAATAAAATTGATCTCGCAGGTCCCAACACCTTTGAGTTCCATTAAAAATTTATCTCCAGGAACTGCTGGCTCCAAAGGTACCAAAGAACCAGATAAAATAATTTCATTTTTCAGCAAAGGAATGTCGTATTCACCCAACGTGTTTGCCAGCCATGCAACTGCTTCTGCAGGATGACCTTGAACTGCAGAACCAACCCCTGAAGATAGGAACTCTCCATTCTTATGCACCTCGACCTCCAAGGTATTCATAGAAAACTTGTCAGGGGGGCACTCGCCCTCACCTAAGACAAATATTCCACAAGAGGCATTGTCAGCCACGGTATCTTGAATTTTAATGTTCCAGTCAAGAATGCGGGAATCAACGATCTCAAAACAAGGCAAGATTTTAGCAGTTGCTTGGATCACATCTTCTTTAGTGATTCCAGGACCATGCAAATCATCTTTTAAAATAAATGCTATTTCTGCTTCGGCGCGAGGTTGAATTAATGAGCCTTGTATAGAGAAGTCTGATTTATTTAAAACCTGCATGGTGTTAGTCAAAAAACCAAAATCCGGTTGATTCACTCCAAGCATCTCCTGGACCACCGAGCTTGTTACGCCAATTTTTTTGCCCACAATTTTTTCGCCCTGCTCTTCACGGAGAGATAAGAACTTGCGAGAAATTTGATACGCATCATTAATGTTAATTTCAGGAAATTTATCTGTTAAAGGTGCAATCGTTTGCTGATTTCTTAGCGCTAAAAATAGTTCAGCGGCGATGTCATCGATCGTATTCAAGTTCATTATTTAGCTCTTTAAAAAATTAATACAAGAAGAATTAAAAACCTCTTCTTGCTCTATCATGACCCAATGACCACACTGACTGAATAGCATGACTTGGGCATTGGGGCAATGCTCGCCTATTTTCATAGAACCAGATACAGGGATAAATTGATCGTTCATGCCCCAAAATGCCAATACCGGCTGATGCAGAAGATGCAATTGCTCTTCCATGTTTGGAATTGCCATGGTTGCCAAGACTTGAGAGTTCATAAGCGGCAAAATCTCCATTCTTTCTTGAACCATCTCGTCGGTAACGATGGAAGCGTCATAGGGAAATAAAGCCAAAAGCCCCTCAATCTTTTCTTGGTTCATGTCACCGCCTAAAAAATCAGACATTAATTTTTTTATTCCTGGCATCTCATTGTATATTTCGCGATCTTCGACTCCTCCAGGTGCCATCAATATGAGCTTTTGCACACGCTCTGCGTGATTTAATCCGAGCCCTATAGAGAGAGCCCCACCTAAACTATTACCAATTAAAGAAAACTTCTGAATATCCAAGGCATCTAATAGTTCTATGATTTTTTGATTGAAGTAATCCATCGAATAGACAACATTATCCGGCTTACTAGAAAAGCCATAACCAGGTAAATCAGGCAAGATCACTCTAAAACCTGCATTTTTTAGAGCAATAAAGTTATTTTTAAAATTGGTATGTCCGGATGCCCCTGTTCCGCTGCCATGGAGCATCACCACGACTTCGCCTGCACCCTCATCGTAATAATGAAAGCGAAAACCATCTTGAACATCAATATATTGGCCTTCTGGAATCATAAAATTAAATCTTTGTAAGGGTTATAGGCAATCCATCAATTGGCCTGGGCAGATGAACATGCATGAATGCTGGATCATAGTCAGGACGAAGATTAACCTTGTAATTTTTTAATAACCTAAATAAGTACAATTTGGCATTCATTAATGCAAAATGCATGCCTATGCATTTGTGTGCACCGCCACCAAATGGAACATAATTAAATCCATGTCTTTTATGCTCCGACCTTTCTGGAGAAAATCTCATAGGATCAAACTCCAAGGGATTGGACCACCATTCTTCCATTCGATGAGTAAATGGTGGGCTAAGCATGATCATAGTATTAGCAGGAATATCATAACCATGAACATGGACATCTCGCGTAGTTCTTCGATTCAAGATCATTACGGAAGGATAGAATCTTAATGTTTCTTGAAAAACATATTCCGTTAATGTCATCTCAGATAAATCCTCAAAAGTTGGCATCTCATTGTTAATATTAAAAATTTCATTTCTAACTTTATCTTGCCATTCTGGATTTTTGCCTAGGTAATAAAGAATATTAGTTAAAGCGCTGGTTGTGGTATCGAATGCAGCAAATAATAAAAATGCCATGTGACCATCAATATCTTCATCATCAAGATATTCACCATCCTCATCTTGTGCATTGCAATAACGAGTAAACATATCCTCAGCATCAGAACCTCGGCGAAGTGGAATATTTGTTTTAAAAAATTGTCTAAGCTCCTCTCTTGCTTTCAGTGATTTGCTAAAGGTTGTAAATGGAATGTTATAGGGCAAAGGAGTGATTAAGCCTTTGTTAATTGTTTCAAAAATATAATTTAATCTCTGAGCCTCTGGGCTCTTCTCATCCAGACCTATGAATACTCTTGCAGCAACATCCATGAGCGTTTCTTGAATAGCATCGTAAAAAATAAACTCTTCGTTAACAGGCATTGCTTGAATTCTTCTTTCTTGAATGGGATTGAGCATCTCAACATACGATTTCAATGCCTCGGTTTTAAAAGCTGGCTGAGAGGCTCGTCTTGTTCTCTTATGCTGCTTGTCATCTCTAATAAGCATGCCTTCAGGATATAAGGTGCCTAAAGAGCTTCCATATCCGCCTGCAGAGCTAAAATTACCTTTGGGATCAAAGAGCGCTGCCTCATTAAATTCTGGTCCTAAGCACATCAAGATTCTTTGATTTTTTACCATATCTAAGCGCGAAACAGGGCCAAATCTTTCATAATGGTCAGTGCAAAAACCAACCGTATCCTTAACCAAATCAATGGTCTTGCCTAAAAATGGTAACCCGTATTCTCCTGGGAATTGAGAGAGATCTCGATTATCTGGTGCTAATTTAATCTTTGACATGGTGCTACCTTATTATGAATTCTTACTTAATAGTTTCCACCAGTAATTTGGAAAAAACCTTCGAATTCTAGTTGCATACAATGCATCGGAGGTCGGAAAACAAATAACTTTATCAGTCAATAAATCTCTTTCTATGGCTGTGACCACTTCTTCTGGATCGTTGAGAGCCCCTTTGTTTCTTGCCTTGCTAATAGAGCTCGGGGCGTCAGTCTCATCAACAAATCTCATTAATGGGGTATCTGTCATAGCTGGGCAAACCAGTAAAACTCGAATAGCTGTATCTTCTAATTCTTTAGCTAAAATTTCTCCAAACATATTTACTGCAGCTTTAGAGGCACTATAAGCAGCCATATTTTCAACCGGGCATGTGCCTGCAATAGAACCAAAAAGTATAATTTGTCCCTCGTTTCTCTCCATCATTTCAGGGAGAACACTTGTAACAATATTAACCGTGCCTTCGTAATTAATTCTCATGAGCATGTTAATAGAGTCAGCGGATAAGTCTGACACTTTGCCCATTGGCATAATAGCGCCTGCATTTGTCACGCGATCTATGGGACCTAGCTCACTTTGCACTTGTTGAACCATGGCTTTAACTGCTGAAGTGTCTGACAGATCGCATGGAAAAATAGAAATATTATTAGATTCTTGTTTGAGGTCATGCAGCGCGCTTTCATTAACATCAACTGCGGCAACATGCACACCGTCAGCGGCCAATCGTTTGGCTGAAATTCTTCCCATGCCACTTGCGGCACCGGTTACCAATGCAATTTTTATATCTGTCAAAATATACCCCCTATGATTTATTGTCTTTTATCATTCTATAACGACTTGTTGGAATTACTTCAATCTTTTGAAAATCAATAAAACTACTACAACTACTCATCATTAATTCGGTATTTTTTAGGAGCAGCTCAGCGTTGTTTTCTGCATTATAAAAAATAGCTGGATCAGACATAGCCTCAGATGGAAAACACTCCTCGATCACAGCTATAAAGTTTGGAGAATCTTTTTGCAGCGGTCTAACAACAGTATTCTGCACATAGGTAAAATTTGATTGCGTCTCAATGGCAATTTTAGTGTGATGATGAGTCCAGTGATCAAACCAATCAAAGTCACTCATATCAAGAGGTTTTTCTAAAAAAACGACTTGGGAAAATCCATCGCTTCTTTTGCCTTGATGATCCTTGCTATCATCCTGAAGAATAATCGACTCACTAACAATAAAACCTTCAACCTTTGAAGTTAAATGCTTAAGGATAGAAATAATGTTTTCAGAATAGTACTGGCTGACCACTTTAATAAAAACTATTGCATCAGGGTTTTTAGAATAATTTGTTTGAGCTAGTGCTGCTGCTGCATCGACATCCTCATCTGTAATATTGACTTGCAAATCACTGACTAAAGATTCTAAAGTTTCTGGTAAATCAACAAGCAGAGATTGTTTAAATTTTTCTAACGACTCAGATTCTCTTCTCCAAAGTTTAAAAACAATCTTTTCCATTTACGCTCTCTGAGAAGAAACTGAAATGACTTCACCGGTCATATAAGAAGACAAGTCTGAGGCTAAAAATAAAATTACATTTGCCACTTCCCATGGCTCAGCACCTCTTCCATAAGCTTCTTGTGAGGTTAAACTATCAATAAGCTCTAAAGAGCTCGTCTTAGCAAGATGGGGATTCATCGCAAGACTTGGCGCTACAGCATTAATTCGTATTCCATGCTCAACAGTCTCCATGGCAACGCATCTAGTTAAAGCCATTACACCAGCTTTAGCAGCAGCATAATGAGATTGACCTGCTTGCGCTCGCCAACCTAAAACAGAAGCATTATTCACGATAACGCCTTGGGTCTCTTTTAAAATAGGGATAGCCGCTCGCATCATCTTCATTGCACCATTGAGGGTTACATCCATGACTAAATTCCAAGCATCATTGCTCATGGTTTCTAGCGACGACTCACCACCCAAACCTGCATTATTAATAACTCCGTCCAAATGAGAAAAACGCTCAAGTGCTTGCTTGAACATCGCATCAATATCTGCGTCGGAGGTAACATTGCAAAGACAGCCATCAACCTCTCCTAGTTTTAAACTCCGGAGGCTGTCAATCGCTTCATCTAACCTGCCCTGATGCACATCAGAAATAAACACATTTGCACCTTCTTCTAAAAATCTTTTTGCAGTTGAGAATCCGATGCCAGCTCCAGCTGAAGCGGTCAGTAAGATGTTTTTACCGACAAAGAGATTGCGGCCTTCAGGGTATTTTGGATTCATTAAATTATTCATGAGCAGTTCTCTAAAATAGTAACATTTGCCTGACCGCCACCCTCACACATTGTCTGCAAGCCATAACGGATGTTGTCTCTTTTCATAGAGTGAATCATGGTGGTCATAAGCCTAGCTCCGGTAGCGCCCAGGGGATGCCCAAGAGCTATCGCCCCGCCGTTCACATTAATTTGATCCATGGGATATTGCATTTCTTTTTGCCATGCCATCGCAACAGATGCGAAAGCTTCATTGATTTCTACTATGCCAATATCATTGAGGCTGATCCCTGATTTTTTAATAGCATACACTGTTGCAGGCATGGGAGCTGTGAGCATCCAGATTGGATCATCTGCTCTAACGCTAATATGAGCAACGCGAGCTAAGGGAGTAAGGTTGTGCTCTTTAAGAATTTTTTCAGACACTATGAGGATTGCAGAGGAAGCATCAGCATTTTGTGAGGAGATTGCAGCCGTAATATCATGTCCTTCAATAATAGGATTGAGTGATGCCATTTTCTCCAATGATGTCTCAGCTCTGGGGGTTTCATCAGTGTGGAAATCACCAATTGGAACAATTTCATCTATAAAATGATTGGCCTTGATTGCTCGCATGGCTTTTTGATGGCTGTCAAAGGCAAAACTCTCCATCTCTGCTCTAGAAATTTTCCACTTTTCTGCAATCATTTGTGCAGAATTAAACTGGCTAACTTCTTGCGTTCCATAGCGCTTGACCCATCCGGTAGAGCCAGAAAAGGGATCATCAAAGCCAAGAGCTTGGCCAGCCAACATGGCATAAGAAATAGGAATCATGTTCATGTTTTGGACCCCACCTGCAATCACAACATCAGCAGTGCCAGACATGATAGCTTGAGTGGCAAAATGCACCGCTTGTTGAGAGGAGCCACATTGACGATCAACGGTAGTCCCTGGAACATGCTCAGGAAGTCCTGCTGCCAACCAACAAGTTCTTGCTATATCGCCTGCTTGAGGCCCAACAGTATCAACGCACCCAAAAATAACATCCTCAACTAAACCAGGATCTAGATTGATTTTATCAAACGTAGCCGAAAGAATAGCGGCGCCTAGATCGGCGGGGTGCATATTGGACAACGAACCTTTCTTCTTTCCAATTGGGGTTCTTAAGGCGCTAACAATATAGGCATCTTGCATATTTAATTCCTCTAAAAAGTGTATAGAACGCCAAGCTCATCTTTTGATGACTTAAGTGTATTAAAAATAATATCTTGTTGTTTGTCTTCATTGCCCCAGCAAGCCATGAAAGACCAAGCTTTTCGCATAAAAATATGAAGATCCATCTCCCACGTGTATCCCATGGCACCATGAACCTGAATGCTATTCTTACAGGCAAGCTCTGCAGCTCTAGAACTCATATACTTTGCGTGAGCACAGTGCAAAGCAGATTTAGGATTATTGTCTGCCAAAGAATAGGCTGCGCGATAAACTGCTGGCCTAGCAAACTCTATTGCTACAGCAACATCAGCTAACATATGCTTCACTGCTTGAAACGAGCCAATAGGCTTACCAAATTGAGTTCTATCAAGAGCATAAGCTGAACTCAGATCAATCATCTTTTGTGATAATCCAATTAAAAAAGCTGCTGTCATAAGAGCCCCTCTTGATGACACAGCAGAATTTAATATTTCAAAATTTTCAGTTGATGAGATGGAATAATTGATAGATTTAATCTTAGCTAACTCCCTAGAAGGATCATTTGAGACAACCTCTTCGAACTCTAAGTCATTTCTTGTAACAAACTGATAAGAGTCTTCTTCAAATAATAGGAGTCCGGCAGATTCATTTAAGAACAATGGGTTGGGTGCTAAGGGATGCGACACTGAAATATACGAAGCACCGGACATGTGATGTTCTTGAATTTTTTTCTGCATTTCAGCAGGTAGGAGATGCAAAAGATCATTGATTAGAAAAGTTTGTTCAGCTACAGGTTCTGGGAGCCCCACGTAACCCATCTCCTCCACCATTAAGGCCAGCGCCACCTGATCCATCCCAAGACCACCATTATCTTCTGATAAATTTGAACCCAATACGCCTAGCTCAACTAAACCCTTCCATCTATCTTGGTTGAAAGATTGTTTTGCAGCCCAGCCGCTTCTTATGGATGCCGGTGTGCATTCATCCTTTAAAAAAGCCTTGATGGCATCTTTAAATTGTATGTGCTCTTCAGTGAAAATAAAGTTCATGATTTACTTAGGTAGTCCCAATAACCTTTCTGCAATGATGTTTTTTTGAATCTCATTGGTGCCTGCGTAAATTGGCCCTGCATAAGAAAACATAAAGCCTTTAATCCATGCTGCAGCATCATGCTTTGAGTCTTGTGATAATTCAGCACTAGCTCCAAGTATCTTCAGTGCTGTTTGATGCATCATATGATCTAACTCTGACCAGAAAATTTTACCTAAGCTAGACTCTGAACCGATAGATCCACCTGCAAGCATTTTCGATGCAGTGTGATAGATGCTTAATGCGTAAGATTCTGATTGTGCCCATGCTTCAACAATCTTGGCTTGCATGACAGGCGAGCAATCGCTCTCATTGTCCAAATAAAGCTGTAATAACTTAGCTGCTGTCTGTTGAAAGCGCGCAGGACTTCTCAGCATCAGCCCTCTTTCAAAACCTGCTGTTGCCATGGCAATTTTCCACCCTTCTCCATCCCCGCCTAGAAGATTCTCCACCGGCACTTTCACATCATCAAAATATATTTCTGCAAAGCCCGGCTCACCATCTAGCTGAGCAATGGGCCTAACGGTTATGCCTGGAAGATCTAATGGAACAAGAATAAATGATAAGCCTCTGTGTCTTTCTGAAGCAAGATCTGTTCTGAATAAGCCAAAAGTCCAATCTGCATAGGCTGCGCGTGAGGACCAAGTTTTTTGGCCGTTAATCGTATAAAAACCATCTGTCAAAACAGCCGTTGTGCGAATGGCTGCCATGTCGCTTCCCGCTCCTGGTTCCGACCATCCCTGAGCCCATATATGATCACCGGTTGCCATGGCATTTAAAAATTTGGATTTCTGCTCATGAGTACCAAACTCCATCAAGGTAGGGCCAAGAAGAAAGACTCCATTTTGATTCACTCTCAAGGGTGCTTCTGCTCGATAGTATTCTTCTTCAAAAATTAACCACTCAATTAAATCTAGGCCTCTTCCACCATATTCTTTTGGCCAAGTCACCATGGACCAGTTACCAGAATTCAGTTTTTTTTCCCATTCTCTATGCTGCTCAAAACCCTCCTTGGTGTCTAAAGACGCAAGGGTTTTACTGGGAACATTCTGCTCAAGCCATAAGCGAATCTCTAACCTAAAAGCATCTTGCTCTGGAGTAAAATTAATCTTCATCGTTGAAATTAGCGTCTCTTTTTTCTACAAAAGCATCTCGCGCTTCTTGAGAATCTTTTGATTTATAAAGCTCCAAGGTAAAGGTTTGTTCAGATTTATAATGTTCGTCAACATCGCCATGCTCAATTTGATTTAAAGCTTTTTTAGCAAGTTTCATGGCTATTGGGCTCTTAGAAGCCATGTCTTTAGCAATCTCCAAAGCGGCTTGGTGCAAGGATTCTATGTCTGAATGTAGTGACTCGATGGAGCCATATTTAAATGCTCTTTTAGCTGTAATAGGTTTTCCAGTAAACATCATTTTTCGAACAGCCTGCAAAGGAAATAGTCTACTCAAATGCGCTCCTCCACCAAGTGCCCCACGATCAATTTCAGGCAACCCAAAATATGAATCTTCGGTCGCAAGAACTACATCCGAGGCTCCTGCAAGCAAAATTCCTCCACCCAATACAAAACCATGGCAGGCAGAGATTACGGGAACATTGCAAACGTGAATGGCTCTTGATGTTTTCCAGCAGCCATCATTTACATCTATAATTTTTGTAGAGTCCTCTTGCAGCTCTTTGATGTCCACTCCGGCACAAAAGCCTTTGCCTTTAGCAGAAATCACAATAACTCTAACCTCATCATTGTACGAAAGATGATCAATATTTTTTGCTAGGTCCAACCATTCTGTTGAATTCAAGGCATTTACCGGAGGGCAATCTAAAATAATCTCAGCAATGCCATTTGAAATAGATGTGTCAACGCTCATGATTTCTCTCCTTTAATCTTTTTAAAATTAGTGGCAGCCACATTAAATTCTCTCATAATTTGCTGAATGAGCTCATTGCAAGTGGGCAAATTAGTGATAATTCCAGCAACCTGGCCTGATGGCATTGCGCCTTCATTTGGCGAGCCTTCAACCATGGCTTTTTGTATAATCGCCGGGCTATTTGCTGACATGATTGATTGCGAGATAGTTAGATCATCCCCCTTTAACATGGCAAAAAATGACCTCATTAGATCTCCATAAGATGCCTTGGTGAGTTGCTTGTATTTCCAAGCTGAAGTTACCGACATCACGAATAAAGAAAAAGGGTTTGAGCGATCAATCTTTTGGATGTAGTCATTAAAAATTAAACGGTGCGGTAATCCATCAAATTTTTTAGTAACCTTAATATCTTCCACGCCAGCTGATATATATGCTGCTTTGGTTTTAGCAGGAACTGGGCTTTCTTGAGTCATCATAAATCTTGTGCCCATGGCAATACCACTTGCACCCCAAGCTAAAGATGCAGCTAAACCGAAGCCATCTCTAAAGCCACCTGCTGCAACCACTGGTATTTGTACGTTTTCAAGCACTGAGCTTAAAAGAAGAGTTGTTGGAGTAGAGCCAGTATGCCCCCCTCCCTCTGAACCTTGAATCACCAACACATCAGCACCTAGTTGTTCAGCTTTCACTGCATGCTTGAGAGCTCCAACAGTTGGCATACATACAATGCCCTGCTCTTTAAATGCTTTGATGTAGTCAGGAGTTGGCGATCGAGAGTAGCTTACCGCCTTGATTTTTCGGTCAAGAACCGCTTGAACAATTTGATCGGCTCCGGGTTGGAACATATGAAAGTTCACACCAAAGGGCTTGTCTGTAAGGCTTAAAGTTTGGTCAATCATCTCAATGGCTTCTGCTGGGCCGGCTGTTGCTAGGGCTAAAAACCCAAAGGCCCCAGCGTTGGATGAGGCTGCTACCAATTCAGGCATGGCCACCCAACCCATAGCAGTTTGAATAATTGGGTATTCACAACCCAGGATGTTGGTTAACTTATTAATGATTCTTCTCTAGAGTTAGCGCTTTTTCTTTGGAGCAGCTTTTTTCGATGCAGGTTTTTTTGCTGCAGTCTTCTGAGCTACAGTTTTTTTTGCTGCGGGTTTCTTTGTCTTTGTCTTTTGAGATTTGGCCATCTTCTTGGCATCAAAACCAGACAAAATATGTCCTGTCGTCAGATCATTGTGAGCATGAGAAAAATGATGCCATGCAAATGCTGCTTCCATTCCATTACGTTTGCCTTGTAAATCCTCAACATGATTGATGGCTTGCTTCGTTAATGCCAAACCCATTCTGGGCATTTGAGAAATTTTGCCTGCCATTTCCATAACAGCTGATTCAAGGTTTTCAAAAGGAACAACTTTATTGACCATCCCCATCTCGTACCCTCTTGCAGCTGACATGCGTTCGCCCAAAAATAAAAATTCCTTGGCAATTCTTGGATTGAGCTCGTATGGATGAGCAAAATACTCAACACCTGGAATGCCCATGCGCACCACAGGATCAGCAAAAAAAGCATCTTCTGATGCAACAATTAAATCGCACACCCAAGCCAGCATACAGCCACCAGCCACGCATGCCCCATGAACCATTGCAATGGTAGGCTTTGGAATATCTCTCCACCTCCTGCACATATTTAAATAGACTTCTTGCTCACGGACATACCAAAACTCACCACCCGGTTTATTCGTATGGTCATACCACATAGATTTTCTATCATACTCAACATCAACATCCCTGCCAGGCGTGCCAATATCATGGCCTGCGGAGAAATGCTTGCCATTGCCCTTTAATACAATTACTTTTACCTCATCATCATCCACGGCTTTTTTAAAAGCCTTGTCTAGATCGTATGTCATCTTTCCATTTTGAGCATTATTATACTCAGGTCGATTCATTGCGATGATCGCAATTCCATCTTTCTTTTTGTATTGAATGGTTGGTTTAGCGCGTGTCATTTTTATTCCCCAAAAATTATTTTTCTAGTACTTAAAGGATCTAGTACCTCTCGAATTAAGGCAAGCTCCTCGTCTGAAGGCAATGGCGTTTCCTCTTCTGATTTCACTGCAATTTCAAACCCAGTGTTAGCCGTGACGTCTTCAAGGCTCACTCCAGGATGCAATGATAGGAGTTGAAGCTGATGATCTGGACCATTGAAATCAAAAACACCTAGGTTAGTAATGACAGATGCGATATGTGGTTTGGCTACTTCAGAATGATAGTTGTTGTACCCCATCCCTGAGACCATATCTACCTCGCCTTGAACAAAAGTTTTGATCGAATGGTTGGGTATAAAAATAGAATTTTTATGACTAATAAAATTACCTGGAAAGCCTCGAACTCCTAAAAGCTGAACTTTGGGATTACCATAATCTCCGATACAACTTATATTTGTTTGGCCAAATGCATCTATCTGAGTTGGGGTTACCATCGCATGCCTTTGCCCTCCCCAGAGATTCTCAAATACACGGCTGTAACTCATGTAGCCCTCTATGATGTCTTGTGATGAATCTCTGTTTCCCATTGGTAATGGTTTAGAAATTAAGAAGGTTTCTCCATCAGTCATCATTAAATCTGTATTACAAGTGAGTTTAGCTAAGCCCGCTGCAATTCTGGGAATTAGGCCAATACCTGTTGCTAAAAGCTCGCCATCATCTTTCCAGGCTTTAGAAGCAGCGCTAATACAAATTTCTGACAATAAAATTGAATCTGGCATATTAAAATTGAGGTAGAGGAATAGCGTTTATAAAATTTTTACCGCCAACAACGTCAACATATTCTTGATGAGAAAGATTTAAATATTTCTTGCTGTAATCCTCAAAAGATTTAGCGGCGGCAGAATACTCTTTTAAATGATCCATATCAAAACCATAATTGGGAGCGCAAGAGGTTGGATGTGCGCCACCTGGAGCATGAATGACACCAGAAACTAAACTGCGTTCGAATCTATTATACATAGCGCCTTCTTTCCCACCTAGCTCTGATGTTTCCACAACTTCCTCAGATGAGACATAGGTTTTAGTAGCAGCTCTTGCAAACATTTCATCAAAAAATGGATCTGGACCAACTATTTGAGTATTGCCTTTATGGTCTGACTTGTTGACATGGAGTAAAGCTACGTCAAGATGCAAAGCTGGCATCGCAACATACTGCTCACCATCAGAATAAGGTGAAGTAACAAATTTAATTTCAGGGTTATGCTTCAGTACATCTGTGCCCATGCCCACCCTAGTTGGAAGAAAAGACATTTTCATTGCAGCAGCCCTAAGGCCCCATTGCACCATTCCCTCATCCAACTCCATCAACTCCAGCTCTCCATTTTGTCGAGCTTGGCGGAAATGAGCATCTAAAGGAATCATGTCTAAAGATACAAAGCCAAAAATTAACTTTTTAATTTTTTTATGCGCGCATAACAATCCAATATCTGGACCACCATAACTTACAACTGTGAAATTCTTTAAATCAGAATTACAAATTTCTCTAATTAAGGACATGGGTTTGCGACGGGCGCCCCAGCCACCAACCCCAATAGTCATTCCATCGGAAAGTTGCTCAATGACATCTGCGTGCGAAATGACTTTATTCATGCTCTTAGTTCTCAGGTGGAGAGAAGGCATGCCCCCAAAAACTTGGAATCTTGCTTTCCTGCTTAGTAAATGTTGACCAGTCAACCTGCCAACCATCATAACCAAACTCCAAATCAAAACCTGATGGAGTTTGCATATAAAAAGAAACCATCATGTCATTAGAGTGTCGACCCAACGAAGAAGAGATATGTATCTTATTTTGCATAGCTCTATCAAGTCCATAACCAACCTCATCAATATTATTGACCTCAACCATAGTGTGTATTAATCCGGAAGGAGGAATCGGTGACTCAAACAAAGCAACTGTATGATGTCTTGGATTATCGCAATGCATGAAATTCAGAGTTATCTCAGGCGCATCAGGCGCAGGGCCCATTGGAAAATTCATATAATCAGAATCGCCAAACCCTAGGACATTTATATAAAAACTATGAGAAAGCTCAAGATTTGGCGCTGCAAAAACAACATGCCCAAATCCTAATCCCTTGGTTACAAAGCCCTTAATGTCCTGTGGTGATAGAAACGGTTCTTTCTCATCCAAAGCTCCATAGGATAATTCTAATAAATTGCCTGCTGGATCTTGAAGGGATATGCCCTCTGCAACACATCTAGCTTGAGTCATTTCGGCTGTAAAATCTTTAAAAGAAATATTTGCATTCGTTAGCTCGTCTTTTGCTTGCTCAAATGCTGATTGATCCTTTAAATTAAAGCCAGCTGCGATGAACCGCTTAGCTTGACCAGTAGTAACATGAAATCTAAAGGATTTTTCATCCATGCGAAGATATAAATTATTCTCGTCACTCAAAGAATCATTTCTCATCAAGCCAACTACATTTTTAGCATAATCAGCCCACTCCTGCAGATCGGTGGTTTCAACTAATACATAACTCAAAGATTGTATTTTCATAATGCTCCTTTAAATTGAGGTGGTTTACTTCATAGCAACCAAACTCTTACAAATAATTTAATTAATACCTTATATTTTCATTATTAATTCTATCATTCAACTTATTTATACATAATTTTTAATGTAATAATTACGAACAATAATAATTCCAATGAATAGGTTCTTAAGACTCAATAAATTATATAAAATATCAATATGTCACTTATTAAAGCATTAATTACGCCTGTAACTCCATTTCAACAAAATGCCCCAATTCTTTTTTGCGAAGACTCCAAACAATGCGCTTTTATTGATCCGGGTGGAGATTTAGATATTTTGCTTGGAGTGGCAAAGGACAACCATCTGATTCCAGAAAAAATATTTTTAACTCATGGTCATGCTGACCATGCAGGAGCAGCGATGGAATTAGCATCAATTCTATCAATCCAGATTGAAGGCCCTCACAAAGAAGATGCTTTTTTACTGGATTCTCTTGAGTCGCAGGCAAAAATGTTTGGGTTTCAAGCTCAGAATTGCATTCCTAATAGGTGGCTTCAAGATGGGGATGAGGTAACTCTAGGCAGCGAAACGCTGCAGGTTATTTTTTGCCCTGGACATACACCGGGTCACATTATATTTTTTCATCCAGAATCCAAGTTAGCAGCTGTGGGTGATGTATTATTTCAAGGATCTATCGGAAGAACTGATCTGCCCAGGGGCAATCATCAAGATTTAATAAACTCAATCACTCAAAAACTTTGGCCGCTAGGGGAAGAGGTTTTATTTATATCGGGTCATGGGCCGGTCTCAACCTTTGGTCAAGAAAGAAAGAACAATGCCTTTGTCTCAGATGCAATCCTAGCCAGTTAGTTAGTCAACCCAAATCTTTACGACCTTTCCGTGATCATCTTTCATGGATCCAGTCACAATTAAAATAAAATCTATGATCCACCAGATGCCGCATCCGCCAATGGTGATAATAAAAAGAATCGCTGAAGCATATCTCTTTAGAAAAAACCTATGAGCGCCCAAAGGCCAAGATAGAACTATAAATAATAAAAAAGTTGGCAGGATTCTTTTGTCTGAGACATCTTCAGCTTCACTCATAGCGACGACCTGCAAGGCTAGAGCTCATTTTAATAACAAGAGAGGTTGGCAAGGTGTTGCATAAAAAAGCAAGTATTTTATTTAGCGCCCCAGGAACCCAAACACTTTTACCCTTCATCATTGCATCTACAGCCCCTTTGGCTACGGTTTTAGAGTCTTTCTTCATAAAGCTAGGCACCTCGTCCATGGCATCCTGCATGCCACTGGCTGTATGAAATTCTGTCACCGTAAAACCAGGGCAGACATTGGTTGCGGTAATGCCCTGACTGCGATAATTTAGATTCAACGCATCTCCAAACCGATTGACAAAAGTTTTAACCGGTCCATATAAAGCGCCCCATCCGGTGGCCGGAGGGGCAAAAGCTGCCAATGAAGATACCAACATAATTTTTCCAGATTTTTGTTGCAGCATGCCTGGAATAAATCTCTTGGTAAGCGCTATAACACCCAAACCCAGAACTCTCAGAAATTTTTCCTCTTCTTCCTCGCCGGTTTCATGAAATTTTTTATTGATACTGTATCCAGCATTATTCACTAAGATATTTACAACATACTCATTGGAAGCGCAGAAATTAAAAATAACACCAGGAGCACTAACATCGCCAAGATCAGCCACAACATAATCCGCATGCACTCCATGGTCTGCGATTAACTGCTGAGCGATATCTTTTAGACGATCTTCTCTTCTGGCTGTCAACAAAATATTATGCCCTCGGCTTGCAAGTTCTTGGGCTATGTCCAAGCCAATGCCAGCTGTGCTGCCAGTAATTAAGGCGTAGTTTTTATTCATGCTGTTCCTCGAGGTCCTTGGTTATAAATCTTTAATGTGTAATCTTACATCATAGGGCACAGGGCCTTGAGCATCATGGGCTTTCTTGATCGCAAGCACTCTCTCCAACCTTTCAGAATCCATAGGAGACATTCGTCTTTTACTCATATCAATGTGTCCCTCTACAGTCTCATACATTGCACAAATGGTGCCGTCTATATCAAAGAGCGCACCAATCATGTGAAATAATTTTGTGTTTACATTAAACAGTCTAAATGCAGGAAAAATCTTATCGCCTAAAAGGAACTCTTTTTGAAACCTGTAGTTATCTTCTAGAGTAAAAGAAGAAAACCCACTCTTCAAATACTCGTCGTTAAAACCAAAATCTTCAGAAGTAAACTCCCAGCCCTGCTCAAAGACTGCTTTGATATGGTTCACATTCATGTGTCCATTAAAATCGCACATATCCTGGGTAACGATAACTTCCTTGCCTACATATGGAAAAAGATTATTCATGCTCTATCAAATATTTAAAAGAATCGATTGTGAGCAAATAACCAAATATTTGCAAATGATTAGAGCTGTTTTTGCAGGAAGATTTTAGTACAATGAGCTTTTAAAAATTAAAAATAATTATGTCTGATTTTGGAATTATCGCAATTGCAAACCTTGAAATTACTGATCCAGATGAGTATCGAAAGTATGAAAAGGGTTTTTTTCCAATTCTTAAAAAATATAATGGTTCATTTATTACTTACGATGATGCGCCTCAGCATCAAGAAGGAGATACACCATTAAAAGGACGGGTTATTTTATTTGGCTTTCAAACGGAAGAAGAAGCTCATAACTGGTTCAATGATCCGGATTACCAAGAGTTATCAAAGTTCCGCAGAGATGGCACAAACACTCATTCAATCACCTTCACCAAGATGCTGAAAAGATGATCTTCAAGCTCGTCTAACTTGGAAAAAACCTCAGCTCCTGAAGATCTCAGAGCCATTATTGTATCGGTAGATCTTCTGAGATCATCGCCCAAAGAATCAAATAGCTTTAACTCCAATGAGTTTCTAGATTTAGCGCAATCAGCAGGATTGAAGGTTGAGGATCATGTGTTTTCAAAGCAAAATTTTGTTTCTGCGAGCCACTTTATAACCAAAGGCAAGGTAGAGGAACTCAAGACTCTGGTAACAGAAAAAGATATCAAACTAGTCTTGCTAGATTGTGAGCTCTCTCCCTCTCAAGAGCGAAATCTTGAAACTGTTCTGTGTGCAAGAGTGCTGGATAGAACTGGCTTGATTTTAGATATATTTGCCACTAGAGCGCAAAGCGATATAGGAAAACTCCAAGTTGAGCTGGCTCAATTGAGCTTTCTTTCTACCCGTCTAGTTCGTGGATGGAGTCATCTTGAGAGACAAAAAGGGGGGATTGGGTTAAGGGGTCCGGGAGAAACACAGCTTGAAACAGATAGACGGTTAGTAGCCAATAGAATCAAGCAACTTAAAAAAAGACTCAAGACACAACATAATCAAAAAAACTTAAACCGATACTCAAGAAAAAAAGGGGAAAATAAATTAGTAGCCTTAGTGGGCTATACCAATGCAGGAAAAACTTCACTATTTAATACCTTAACCAAAGGCGGTCTGTACGCAGCAGATAAACTCTTTGCAACGTTGGATACGACGACTCGCAAAGCAGACTTTAAGTCTAAAACTTTAAGCACCATGCTTTTCTCAGATACCGTTGGTTTTATCTCAAACCTTCCAACAAAACTTGTTGAATCGTTCAAAGCGACTCTCGATGACTTGTCTTCTGCTGATCTTTTGCTTCATGTGATTGATGCAGCAGATCCAGAGAGTGCTTTTAAAATTCAGCAAGTAAATTTAATTTTAGAAGACCTAGGGGTGGAGACAATACCTCAAATTATGGTTCTCAATAAAACTGATTTAATACCAGCAAATGCTATCCAACCAGCAAACGACCATCATCCAGAAATCAGAGTATCTGCTCAAACTGGCGATGGACTTGATAAACTTAAAGCTCAAATCTCTGAAATGCTTTTTGGAGAAATTGTGGCTGGCTGGATTTGCTTTTCGCCAACCCAATCCGCCATTCGATCTAAACTCTTTGATTCAGGCTGCATCATTGAAGAGAAGATGGATGAGCATGGCAGCTATCAATCGTTTATTGAGATCAGCCAAGGTATGTTAAAGCAATTTAAGGAACTGGACGGGGCTAAATTATTAAAGCCTATTCAGGTATAAAACAGCTAAATGACTAAGAAAAATCTTGATGCATTAATTATCGGTGGCGGTCATAACGGCCTGGTGTGTGCATACTATTTAGCCAAAGCTGGTCTTCAAGTTTCTATTTATGAGAAAAGATCAATTGTTGGGGGTGCCGCAGTGACCGAAGAGTTTCATCCAGGATTTAAAAACTCTGTGGCCAGCTATACAGTTAGCCTATTAAACCCAGAGATTATCAAAGACATGAGTTTAAAAGACCGTGGCCTAAATATAGTTAAACGCCCTATCTCGAATTTCCTGCCTATCAATAACACAACTTATTTAAAATTAGGTGGAGGGTTAGAAAGAACGCAGGCAGAATTTAGAAAATTTTCTGCCAGAGATGCTGAAAGATTACCGGAATACTACCAAAGAATTGAGGCGGTTGCAGATGTCCTCAGGGCCCTCTCAGTCAAGACCCCTCCAAACCCAAAACAAGGAATTAAAGGTGCTCTAAATGCGGCGCTTCAACTCTGGCCAATTGCCACCAAAGGCAATCAGGTACACAGAGATGTCTATGATTTATTTACCAAAAGTGCCCGCTCATTTTTAGACTCTTGGTTTGAAAATGCTCATGTAAAAGCTGCTTTTGGATTTGATGCAATTGTAGGTAATTTTGCTAGCCCTGATACGCCAGGCTCAGCATATGTCTTATTGCACCATGTCTTTGGTGAGGTTGATGGTGAGAAAGGAGCATGGGGTCATGCTATAGGCGGCATGGGCTCTATTACCCAAGCAATGAAACATGCCTGTGAAGAGCTAGGAGTAAATATTCATACTGATGCAGCAGTCGAGCAAGTCACTGTGGTCAATGGTGTAGCAACGGGCATAAAACTAGCAACAGGTGAAATGGTTGAAGCAGATAAAATTATTTCTAACCTTAATCCTAAACTCCTTTATCAAAAATTGATCTCTGCAAGTGATTTAGACCCTGAGTTTAATAGAAGCATGGATGGTTATAAGTGTGGCTCTGGAACCTTTAGAATGAATGTTGCACTCTCAGAATTACCAGACTTCACGGCATTGCCTGGCAAAGAAGTTGCTGAACATCACCAAAGCGGCATAGTTATTGCCCCTACTCTAGATTACATGGATAGAGCCTACATTGATGCCAAACAAGATGGTTGGTCTAAAAAACCTATAGTGGAAATGTTGATTCCTTCGACGCTTGATGAATCATTGGCGCCAAAAGGTAAGCATGTTGCATCATTGTTTTGTCAGCAATTCTCTCCATCTCTGCAAGATGGAAAATCTTGGCATGATTATCGCTTAGCAGCGGCAGACACAATCATTGAAACGGTGACTGAGCATGCCCCTAATTTTAAGAGCTCTATTTTAGGAGCAATGATTTTGTCTCCTTTGGATTTAGAGGAGAAATTTGGACTTATTGGCGGTGACATCATGCATGGTCAGATGACCTTGGATCAAATGTGGGCAGCCAGACCATTATTAAACTATGGAGATTATCGCGGCCCGTTAAAATCACTCTACATGTGTGGCTCTGGAACGCATCCTGGCGGAGGAGTTACAGGGCAACCTGGTCGAAATGCTGCTAGAGAGATTTTAAAAGACTCCTAATTTTAAGCTTCAATAGACTCGAGTGAGGCAAAATAGCTCTTAGCCTTAGCAATCACTTTTGGTGCAAGCCAGACTGAAGAAACTAGAGTTGGAATAGCCATCATCGCAAAACCAATATCGATAATATTCATTGCCAGCTCAATCGGAACCACTGCAAAGACAACCACAAAGATAATAATCACCCATTGATAAATCTTGATCCCCTTCTCTCCAAATAAAAATCTAGAGCAGGCCGAGCCATAGAAGGAGTAGGTAAAAATAGTGCTCGCACCAAAACAAACAACGCAAATAAATAGGACAGCATAACCAATCGGACCTAAGAGCATGCTGAAGGCTTCGGCCGTCAAAGTGACACCATTTGAATCAGAGGTCAGCCAAACACCTGAGATGATAATCAACAATGCAGTGGATGTGCACATGATTAAAGTATCGAAAATTGGCCCAAGCATTGCGACTAATCCCTGTTTTACTGGATCCGAAGTTTTTGCAGCGCCATGCACCAGAGTCTCTGTTCCAATACCTGCCTCATTACTATGCGCTCCTCTACGAATACCCATAATAATCACGGCTATTACGCTGCCACCAGCAACAGCAGAGCCAGTAAAAGCATCTTCAAAAATAGTTTTAAATGCTGGAATAATTTGATCAAAATTCATGATTAGCGCTATCACAATCGATCCAAAATACAAAAGACTCATTGATGGGACAAGCCACTGAGAGACTTTGGCAATTCGAACCAATCCTCCAAGAATAATGACACCTGTGACTGCAGCCAAAACCAATCCGGCAATTAGATTAAAGCCCTCAAATTGAAACATGGGTAAATCTCCAACAATTTGAACCAATTGGTTGCTTTGAAATCCTGGAAGCGCACCAATTAATCCAGCAGCTGCAAAAAAATATGCCAAGGGCATCATCGAGGCAGGCAAAGCATTTTTAATAACATACATTGGGCCGCTGAAGACATTCCCGTGCTCATCGACATCTCTGTACATGACCGCTAGAGTGCAAGTAAAAAATTTCGTTGCAATGCCAACAATGGCCGTAAGCCACATCCAAAAAATTGCTCCAGGCCCAGCTAATTGAATAGCAATAGCAACCCCTGCAATATTTCCTAAGCCGATGGTTCCAGAAAGAGCAGTTGTTAATGCTTGAAAATGAGTGACCTCTCCAACATCCTCATCCTTCGAGTACTTCCCTTTTAGAAGATCAAAGGCATGCATCAAGTACTTGAAAGGCGCGAGTTTTGAATAGATTAAAAAGAAAATTCCGGCGCCAACTAGAATGGGGACATTCCAAGTCCAGACAAAGGTCGCAAGCCAACTAATAAAATTTTGCATTACACCAACTCAATAAAAAATAGAATTTATATTGTAGGGCTATCCGAAGTGTTCTGCATGAAAATCTTGAATATCTGGATCTACTAGAGCATCTCTAATCTTTAATTCTTGATAGAGATTCAATGATTCCAAAGTTTTACATCGACTCAAGGCAACATAAGCTTGGCCAGTAGCAAACGCGCCTTCTCCAAGATCTACAGAGCAGCTCTCTAAAGTTAAGCCTTGGGCTTTGTGGATTGTCACAGCCCATCCCAGTTTTAAAGGGAATTGCTTGAAGGAAGATACTATTTCCTCTTCCATCTCATCATTAAATTCATCATAAACATACTTCACTTTATTCCACTCTTCTCTTTTCACTTTGAAAACTTCTTTTCCAACTTTAACTTTAATGACTTTCTTATTTTTATCCGAACAATCTATCACGAGACCAATGGTTCCATTGACCCAGCGACCATCAGGGTCATTTTTAACAAACATTACTTTTGCATCTTCTTTAATTCGTAACTCTCGTGGGGCAGGAAGATCATTTTCATTTAAATCTCCTTGCTCTCTTGATTTAGCTGCGGTTGCAGGACCTTCGATTAAATTTAACATCTCTTCATTGATCTGCTCTGCTCGATATTTCCTTGAGGTAATAATGAGCGATGATTCTGTATCAAATTCTGGGTTGTAACACTGACTATTAATTCGGGCAATTGATTCCTCAAGATTCTTACCAAGACGAATATTGTTTAGTAAGTCATAAAATTCTTCGTCGTCTTGCTGTCTAAAAGAAAGAGTTAATTCAAAAAATGATGGGCTCTCAATCTCTTTGTAGCTGTGTGAACTAAAAAAATAAACCGAGTCATACTTCTCAAAAATAGCAGTCTCCTCATGATCCTTGACCACTGGGGGCAGTTGGAATAAATCGCCGCATGCCAGAACATGGATGCCGCCAAAAGGTTTTGAAGAATTGCGGTGTATTTTTAAAGTCTCTGAAATGGCATCGAGCATAGGGGCGCGGACCATTGAAATTTCATCAATAATCAATAATTCAAGATTCTTTAAAAGCTTTTTAAACCTAGGGTCTTTTGACTCTTGAATGACGGGAAAGGTATCAAACCCAATTCTAAAAGCAGAATTAATAGTGCTGCCGCCAATATTTAAAGCTGCTACGCCAGTTGGAGCAACGACAATTTTTTTTAACAAGCATTCGTCTTTAACTCTCTCAATAAGAGTGGTTTTTCCGGTGCCGGCAGCACCCGTGAGGTATATAAAATGTTGAGAATTATCTTCATCCAGCAGCTCTAAGATATCTTCTAGAGTGCTATCAAAGGCAGAGGCTGGATTATCTGATTGTGATGAGGCCATTGATATAGAATATGGAAGAAATGTATGGTGAAATTTTACCAGTTACTATATAAATCATGGGAAATAAAATAAAGAAAGTATGAAAGATTTTCGAGATAGGCTCGCCACTGTTGAAGACATACCGGCTATCAAGGAATTAATGCAACTATCGATTACGCAACTCTTAGGGCCCTTGCTTACCCCTGAACAATTAGAGGCTTCGTTTGATAGCATGGGCTTGGATGACCAGCTTATTAAAGATGGAACTTACTTCATGATTTTTAATGGTGAGAGTTTTGTTGGTTGTGGTGGTTGGAGTAATAGAGAGACGCTATTTGGAGGTAACCATACACCCAATAGAGATGATAATTTTTTAGATCCTAGAAAGGATCGCGCCAGAATACGCGCCATGTACACTCACCCAGATTGGGTAAGACAGGGCATAGGATCTAGGGTCATGAACTTAGGTGAAGGCGCAGCAAAAAAACTTGGCTTCAAACAATGTGAACTCATGGCGACTCAATCCGGGAAGCTGCTGTATGAAAGTCAAGGCTATGAGGCCCTAGAAGACATTCTCTATAAAACAGCAGCTGGTCAAACAGTACCGATGATTAAGATGAAAAAGAATATTTAACTAGCTCTATTAATTATTACTTGATAGCTTCTTTTTCATAATCTCTGCTTTAATGAATTCAATCTCGCCAGCTAGGTATGGCTTTCCATTCAGGTTAAGTAAATCATGATGCCAAGGTTCTGGGTTGCCTGGAAAGAAACTATCCCATAATCTGATAATCGATACCCAAGAGCGCCATGGAAAAATTGTCTGCGTTTTACCTGAGACAAATCCCCATTGAATAGCTCCAATATTTTGGCCTGAGAATAGAGGCAGGATTGTCTCGAAAGTGTTGTTATATCCTCGTGCTAAATACTCCGTACAAATCATAGGCCTATCAAAGCCTTTCAACGCTTCAACTGCAGCCAAGGTGCCCCTTGCATTTAAATAGGAGTGAAAAGTAATGATGTCTGATTCTTGAAGCATAAAATTAGCTAACTGACCGTCAAAGCTATCCTTGTTTTTATCTATCCAGCTGCCATGCTTAAATTGCCACACGCCAGAAGTGAAAGGTTGATTAGGGTGTTCGTCTCGAGCCCAAGAAAATGTTTTTTTTAAGAGATGTAAAGAATACTTAGCTTTATTTTTTAATTCAAAGCGGCCATAAGGAATAGCATTCGGATTACCGGGTTCGTTGTAAAGATCCCATACGGCAACACGATTATCCTTCCCATACCTAGAGACAATACCTCGCACATAGCCCTCTAATTCCTCATGTCGACTGAGATCGCCTAAAACCTTAGCTCCAGGGGACTGGACCCAACCTGAATTATGAATACCTTTTCTAGGGGCTGGCTGAGAGCCAGATATTGGAAGAGGATTCCAAACATCATCAAACAATACAAACATCACATCAATGTTATGTTTTTCAGTGATGCATAGAAATTGATCTATCCTTTGAGTAAACCCCTCAGCATCATCCTGCCAAGGCAAGTGGTGAAGAAATACTCGTGCCATATTAAAGCCAATCTCAGATGCCCAGCTCAGCTCTTGATCTATTATTTCTAGATCGAAGGTTTCAGCCTGCCACATCTCTAGCTGGTTGATTGCAGAGCGAGGAGTGTAATTAAATCCAATCATCCAAGGGTAATTGCTATACCAATCTGATGCTTGCGTGGCTGACCACCGACTCGTATTGAGTGCTTGAGAGGTTTGGAAATTCAATTTATTCAGCCAAAAAATTTACAGTGCGAAAAAGAAGTATTTTACTCATGAGTACTACTATATCTAGAAACTTGAGCTTGAGTAAAGACTGGCGGAGAGTGAGGGATTCGAACCCTCGATACAGTTACCCGTATACCTCCTTAGCAGGGAGGCGCTTTCGACCACTCAGCCAACTCTCCGATTTTGGACAGGAATTATAACGCTTTAAAATAAGAAAATAACACTATCGATTAAATTGTATTCTTTGACCTATTGGCAAATCACTCAAAAGAATGCCGTCTCTGTAAACCACTTGTCCATTGATAATGGTGTACTCTACAGACCCAGGAAAAGTTTGCCCCATAAATGGTGACCACCCACAGTGATATAGAATATTTTCCTTGGTAACAGCTGTTTCAGCGCTAAGATCAACAATGGCAAAATCAGCAAAACCACCCTCTCGTAGGTAGCCTCGGTCTTTGATTTGAAAGCGCTCAGCAATATTATGACTGGTCTTTTGTACAATCTGCTCAAGAGAAAAGATGCCTTTCGCATAAAAATCTAACAAGACCAGCAGTGAATGCTGGATCAATGGGAGGCCACTTGGGGCTTTAAGGTAGGCTTGCTGTTTTTCTTCCCAGGTATGAGGCGCATGATCCGTTGCGATAATATCAATTTTGTTAGCTTTCACTGCTTCTATTAACGCCAACCTGTCTTGCTCCGTTTTAATGCTCGGATTACATTTAATTTGATTGCCATGCGTTAAATAATCAGCGTCGCTAAAATATAAATGATGGACACAGACTTCGCCTGTAATTTTTTTACTTGCCAAGTCCCCAGAAGTTAAGAGCTTCATCTCATCGGCTGTTGTCAGATGAAGGATATGTAGATTAGATCCATGCTTGGTAGCAAGATCATGGGCAAGCTGAGAAGATTTCAAGCATGCCGCAGCACTTCGTATTTGCGGATGAAATGTAGCATCAATATCTTCGCCAAATTCTGCAATGACAGCCTCCTCATTCGCTTGAATCATTGGAGTATCTTCACAATGAGTTACGATATTAACTGGTGCTTCTCTAAAAATTGCATCGAGTGTGTCTCGGTTATCCACCAGCATATCTCCGGTAGATGCCCCCATGAATACTTTTACACCGCAGGCCAGGGTGTGGTCGAGTTGTTTAATTTCTTCAATATTGGAATTGCTAGCCCCCATATAAAAAGAATAATTGGCGTGTGATTTTGTAGCTGCAAGGTCAAACTTAGCCTGAAGATTTGCTCGATTAGTGGTCGTTGGATTTACATTTGGCATTTCAAAATAACTAGTCACGCCGCCAGCCAAGCCAGCTCTACTCTCAGATTGAATGTTACCTTTGTGGGTTAAACCTGGCTCCCTAAAATGCACTTGATCATCTATCAAGCCTGGAAAAACATGCTTGCCTTGTAAATCTATAATTTCTTTTGATGCCGCATCAATGGAACGTGCTATCTTTTCAATTCTATCGCCTTTAATTGCAATGTCAGATTCAAAAATCTGACCTTCATTGACAAGGGTTCCATTTTTTAAAATAAGATCAAACATTAGCCTCCTAGGTTGAATGCTTTGTGCAAAATTATAACTGCTTTTTCAAGCTGAGTTTGAGCTATCACAATGGTGATTTTAATTTCAGAGGTGCTGATCATTTGGATATTAATTCCAGCATCGGCCAGCGCCTTAAAGGCTGTGCTTGCAATGCCAGCATGAGAGCGCATGCCTACTCCAACCAAAGATACTTTGCCAATCTCCTCATCAATAATCAGTTCATCGTATGAGATGCCATGCATTTTTTCTTTTAATACTGTTTCAACCTCAGACCTGTCAGTGGTTGCCACAGTAAATGTGAAATCTGTTTTATTGGACACACTAACATTCTGGACGATGACATCGACCTCAATGCCCGCATCACTGACGGGACTCAAAATGCCTGACGCAATGCCTGGGGTATCTACTACTCCATGTAAAGTAAATTTTGTTTGGTCTGTTTGAGAGGCTATCCCTCTAATTACCGCGTCTTCCATGCCGTTCTCCTCCTGTAAAATCAGTGTGCCTGAGCCAGGCTCAAAGCTTGATAAAACCCTCACTAAAACTTTGTATTTATTTGCAAATTCTACAGCGCGTATCTGGATGACCTTTGCGCCCTGCCCTGATAACTCTAACATCTCTTCTATGCAGATAGCATCAAGCTTTTTCGCATCGGGAACAATCCTTGGATCAGTGGTATAGATGCCATTAACATCCGTATAAATATCACAGCGTTTAGATTTGATAGATGCTGCTATAGCCACTGCCGTGGTGTCACTGCCACCTCTGCCCATGGTTGTAATATCTCCAGTAGCTGTAATGCCTTGAAAGCCAGTGACAACTGGGATGTAACCATCTGCAATTGTTTTGAAGATAACCTCATTGTCCATCTCTAAAATCTTAGCCTTCGAAAATTGAGCTGTGGTCTTCATCCCAATTTGAGCTGCGGTTAGAGATTTAGCTTTTAAGCCCAGTTGATTCAAAGCGATGGCAACCAGGGATGCGCTCACTTTTTCTCCAGTAGAAATCAGGGCATCAAACTCTCGTTTGTTTGGCTCGGAACCAAAAGATTCAGCCAACTCTATCAAACGATTAGTCTCTCCGGCCATAGCCGAGACAACCACTACAGGAAAGGCTTCTTTAGATGCTTGCTGGATTAACTTGGCAACCGCAGAAATTCTATCGGTTGAGCCGACAGAAGTGCCGCCAAATTTTAATACAATGGTTTCCATTCTTTATTTAAATGCCAAAAGATTAAGCGAGGGATTGTACGATATTGGGAATAGATTTCACAAATTCATCAATGTTTTTGCATTCACCTGCGCCTTGAGCAAAGTCATTTCTTCCGCCGCCTTTACCACCAATGGATTGACTCACGGCCTGAATAACGCTGTTGGCTTGAAGCGATTCCTCTAAATCTTTGGTAACGCCGCAGACCAAGACCACTTTATTGTCTTGATGACTAACAATTAAAATACATTGCTTGTACTGATCTTTTTTATGTTGATCAATTAAGCGCCTTAAATCCTGAATATTCTGGCCCTCTACTTGCATGAGAAGTAACTCACAATCACCCATTAAATGCCGAGATTCTTTTGTCACCATTGGCGATGATGGGTTGGGTTTATTGCCTTTTTTTAAAGCTTTATTTTCTGTAATTAAGTCTTTAACCTTGGAGGCAACCTCTGATGCTGCAACATTCAATAACCCTTGAGCAGCCTGCAATTGATTGCGTAGCTCTAACATTAATTCCATTGCATGAGCTCCCACCACTGCCTCAATTCTTCTAACGCCTGAAGAAACACTGGATTCATTTATAATAACAAACATGCCAATATCACCAGTCCTTGAAACGTGAGTTCCGCCACATAACTCAACAGAGAAACCATCGCTCATCGATAGGACTCTGACATCATCATCGTATTTCTCCCCAAACATGGCTTCCGCCCCCGAAGCAATAGCATCATCAAGCTTCATTAGGTCTGTTGTGACCTCTGAATTGTTTAAAGCATGCATGTTTACCATTGCTTCAATTTTTTTAAGTTCATCCTTGCTCACAGCCTTGGGGTGAGAGAAATCAAAGCGTAATTTTGTGGAATCTACCAAAGAACCTTTTTGCTGGACATGATCGCCCAACACCTGTTTGAGTGCAGCATGCATTAAATGCGTTGCAGAATGATGAGCTGCTGAAGAACTTCTATAGCCAGGATTAACCTCTAACTTCAACTGATCGCCCAGAGAGATCACGCCCTCATCAAGCATAATTTTATGAATAAAAATATTGCCTTGCTTGATGCAATCTATAACCTGACCCTGACAACTGGCCCCTGAGAATGTTCCTTGATCGCCTACCTGGCCACCTGATTCAGCATAAAAAGGAGATTGATCGAAAGCAATAAGATATTCCTTGGACGCCTTTGTCGATTCGATGTGAATCTCGTTGTCCCAGAGACCCAAGACCGCGCCTTCTGCTGTTAGCCTTTCATATCCCAGAAAATGAGTTTCTGTAATGGAGGACAGGTCTAACTGAGTGCCTTTAAATTTACTTGCTGATTTTGAGTTCTTAACCTGCTGAGCCATGCATTGACTAAAACCTTCTTGATCCAATGTCAGATCTTGCTCGCGGGCAATATCAGCAGTTAAATCAAAGGGAAATCCAAAAGTATCGTGCAGCTTAAACACAACGTCTCCTGGAATAATCTTTGAAGTCATTTTTTGTATTTCTTTATCTAAAATCTCAATGCCCTTATCTAAGGTTTCAAGAAATTTATTCTCTTCATCATGAATGGTTGTTTCAATGAGAGACTGATTCGATGCAAGCATTGGAAATGCGCTCTCCATTTCCAGGACCAGTGGAGCTACTAATGTATGTAAGAATGGGGTTTTGGCTCCTAACTTATACCCATGCCTGATCGCTCGACGCATAATTCTTCGCAGCACATAACCACGACCTTCATTGGACGGCATCACACCATCAGCAATTAAGAAACTAACACTTCGAATATGATCAGCAATAACTTTATGGGAAGGCTCGCCCGGAGATTTAATGGCCTCTTCAGAAGCGTTAATTAAATGGCGAAATAAATCTGTTTCATAGTTTGAATTCACGCCCTGCATGACTGCTGTTACTCGCTCTAAACCCATGCCCGTATCAACTGAAGGCTTGGGAAGTGGTGTTAAATCTCCAGCAGCATCTCTATTAAACTGCATAAAAACTAAATTCCATATTTCTACAAATCTATCGCCATCATCGCCCGGAGCACCAGGAGGTGTGCCTTCATATTGCTCGCCATGATCATAATAAATCTCTGAACAAGGCCCGCAAGGGCCAGTATCACCCATGGACCAAAAATTATCTTCCTCGTCCAATCGCACAAGTCGATCTGGTGAAATGCCGATCTTGGATGACCAAATTTCTGCTGCCTCGTCGTCTTCCCTAAAAACAGAAATCCATAGTTTGTCTTTCTCTAGGCCCAGCTCTTGGGTTAAAAAATTCCAAGCCAACTCAATGGCATGCTCTTTAAAGTAATCTCCAAAACTGAAATTTCCAAGCATTTCAAAGAAGGTATGATGCCTTAGGGTGTAGCCAACATTCTCAAGATCGTTATGCTTGCCGCCAGCTCGAATGCATCGTTGACTTGTGGTGGCGCGCTGATAAGGCCTCTTATCTGTTCCTAGGAATACATCTTTAAATTGCACCATGCCAGCATTCGTGAACAACAGTGTCTCATCATTTAATGGGACCAAAGGACTGGACTCCACAATCTCATGATCATGCTTTGCAAAGTATTCTAAAAACTTAGCTCTAATTTCACTGGTTAACATTATCAAACACTTCCTTTAAAAAATTAGTCATGGCGATCCAAGAACGCTTATCACTATGATGATTATAAACTGTTCCCATTTCAATATCGTTAGCTTCTGGATTGGTGAAGGCATGGTGGGTATTGCCATAACTAATAAACTGCCAATCTGCCTCTGATTGTGTCATCTCGTCTTGCAAGGCTAGAATTTGCTCTGATGAGACCATGGGATCAAGGTCGCCATGCAGGACTAATAGCTTTGAGCGCACCTGATTAAAAGTTTCAGTAGACTGGTTTAATAGACCATGAAAACTAACGCATCCCGCTAAGTCATAGCCTGAGCGAGCAAGCTCGATAGAGGCAAGGCCACCAAAACAAAATCCAATCATTGCAATTTTTGAGGCATCAACTCCCTCGAGACCTTTGCCGAATTCAACAGCACTAATAAGGCGCTGACGAAATAACTGTCTATCTGCCATAAAAGGCTCAATGAGAGCTTGATTCTCTTGAGGGCTCTGACCATTCACTCCTCCACCATAAATATCGATCGATAGAGCGGCATACCCAAGTGAATTTAATGCCTGCGCCTTCTCATCTTCAAACTTAGAGCGACCCTTCCAAGTATGAGCAACTAACACCAAGGGCAGTGGCGTGGGTGACTCTGGTATGGATAAATGGCCGATACACTCAACAGCACCATCAAAATAACTTACAGTTTTAGCTATCATTCCCGTTGCCCAAGGCTGCTTTGTATCTTTTGTAGTTTGCGATGTAATGATGAGCATTTAACGATGGTATTAACTGCTCTTCCGCCGACAGCTCTTTCTTAATTTTTCCTGGCATACCCAGCACCATTGAGCCGTCAGGAACGACCATCCCCTCTGTGATCAAAGCCTTGGCTCCAATAATGCAGTTTTTGCCAATTTTGGCTCCATTTAAAATGACAGAACCTATTCCAATAAGAGTGCCATCTCCTATCTCGCAACCGTGCAGCATCACCATGTGCCCGACGGTAACGAATTTTCCGATGGTGCAGCCAAAGCCAGGGTCGGTGTGAATCACTGAATTATCTTGAATATTGGTTCCTTCTCCCAAAATAATGGGTTCATTATCTCCCCTAATAGTGCAATGAAACCAAATGCTGGCGTCTTTAGCCATCTGAACATCCCCAATCACCGTGGCGTCTGGAGCAATCCAAAAATCTTCATTTTCGGTGCGTAATCTTTTGTTGTTCATTTCGATAATCATGGCGCTCTATCCCTCTAATATTTCTATGTTTGCATCAAAACAAACATTTAAAAAGTTTACTGTAATCATGGCTGTCAAACCCCAAATTTTTTGATTTTTTAAATTCCATGTTGGCACCAACCAAACGCCGCCCTGCCTTTCAATGCGCTCTCGCTCCATGTTATTAGCATCCAATAGAAAACTGAGTGGTACCGTAAAAATTTCTTGAATCTCTTCATTGGGTTGAAGATCTTGGGGTTGATCAACAGATGCGACAAAAGGATTTACTTCAATCTTATGACGTGAAATTAAATAATCTAATTTACCCAGCTCAGTTACATCCTTGCTTTGTAAGCTCATTTCTTCATTGGACTCTCTCAGCGCTGTCTCAAAAAGACTGGCATCTTCTTCGTCTGCTTTGCCACCAGGGAAACTGACCTCCCCTGAATGAGAGGAAAGATGATTGGAGCGCTGAGTATAGATTAATTCAGGTGACTCAATAAATTTTCCATAATTTAAAATTGCAATCAAGACAGATGCTTGTGGTCGACCGCTTGGCTTTTCAAAATTATTAGATTTTAGTTTATACTTGATCTCTTCAATCATTGCGTAAGTTTAACTTCTTACAACATTTAATTCTCTAACAAAGGAGTACTTTTGAGATATTGTTCAAAATGCGGAAGTGATCAAATTGACTTCAAAGTTCCTGATAATGACACCATCAAGCGCTACATTTGCTCTGCATGTGATTCAATCTTCTATACCAACCCCAACGTCATTGTGGGAACGATATGCGTAAAAGATGACCAGGTCTTACTTTGCAAAAGAAATATTGAACCTCGATTTGGACTATGGACTCTTCCAGCTGGATTTATGGAGAATTCAGAAACGCTTCAAGAGGGAGCTCTAAGAGAGACGAAAGAGGAAACCCAAGCATCACCAACCATCACATCTCCTTATGCTGCTTTTAGCCTTACTCACATTAGTCAGGTTCACCTCTTTTACCTAGCGGACCTCGGAGATGAGAGCTTTGGCCCTACCTCGGAAAGCTCAGAAGTTGAGTTATTTTATGAAAAAGATATTCCATGGGATCAAATAGCCTTTCCAACCGTTACAAAAACACTGGAATACTACTTCAAAGATAAGAAAGAAGGGGTCTACCCATTTCGAGAGGAAGGGTTAAAGCTCTGGTAATGCTTAACAGGGAATTTATGAGCCTTTCGTGAATTGATATGCATTTAAAAAGATTTGCATCCATGGAGAATATTCCTTCCAAGTAGATGGTTTCCAAGACAATTGTTGCGCCCTAAATACCCTCTCAGGGTGAGGCATCATGATGGTCGCCCTGCCGTCTTTCGAGGTTAAGCCAGTGATTCCTTCGGGGGAGCCATTAGGGTTAGTGGGATAGATCGAAGTTGGGCTGCCTTTGCTGCTAGTGAATTGAACAGCTATCTGATTATGCAAGCGAAGATTGTTAATTGCTCCATCTTGAAATGAAGCTCTGCCTTCACCATGAGCTACCGCCACAGGTATTTGCCATCCTTCCATGCCTTTGAGTAGAATTGAGTTAGATTGAGAGATGGTTACTTGAGATAAACGCGCCTCAAATTGATCGGACTCATTCCATAAAAATTTTGGCCAATCCTCAGCGCCAGGAATTAAATCTTTCAAATGTGACAACATCTGACATCCATTGCAGACTCCAAAGGTAAAAGTGTCAGGGCGGCCAAAGAAGCTTTCAAAAGCATCTCTCACTTGTGCGTTATAACTAATGCTTGAAGACCAACCGCCTCCGGCTCCCAAAACATCTCCATAAGAAAAGCCACCGCATGCTGCTATCCCTTGAAAAGATGAAAGTAAATTAGGGTTATCTAAAATATCCTGCATGTGCACATCTTGCGCCTCAAATCCTGCCAACATAAAAGCAGCAGCCATCTCATTTTGACCATTCACTCCTTGCTCTCTAACAATTGCAATCTTAGGCTTAATACCAGCATTAAGAGCTGGCAGCTTGGAGGAAAATTGAAAATTATCTTCAGCAACGAGGCCTTCATCATCATATCGCTCAATCAGATCATATTCCTGCTGAGCGCTCTCTGGATTATCTCTAAGAGATTTGATGGCAAAGGAAGTTTCATTCCAAATTTTTTCTAAAGAAACAACAGATTCCTTAAATTTGATATTCTTATTCTGGACAATAGAGATTTGGGGGTCCAAGTCTTGGATCGCACATTTCCGATGCTCTATATTGTGTTGCTTGATGAATTCAAGCGCCTGCTCTTCATGGGCTGCATGAAGTTGAATCACAACACCAGTTTCTTCGGAGAAAAGCGCCTCAAAAATTTGCGTCTCATTTTGAGAATCATCTGATAATAAAATGGTCATGCCGATCTTGTTGGTAAAAGCCAGCTCAACCAGAGTTGTAAGTAAGCCTCCATCAGACACATCATGCAGCGATGTAATCCAGCCGCGTTGAATCAATTCTTGAATCACATTGAAGAGATTTTTAAATACTTCAATGTCTTCAATGTCAGGTGTCTCGCACATGAGAGATTCGGTCACCTCCTCCAAAATAGATCCACCCATTCTAGAGCTCTCACTTAGCCTTAGATGATAAAAATTAGAAGAACCGTTAGGATTTAATTCAGTGGTAACTGCTTTCGACACATCTGGCACGGGAGCCATAGCAGTAATGACACCCGATAAAGGGCTTTTAACTTCAAAATTTTCTTGATCTTCTGACCATCTTGTTCTCATAGACAAAGAGTCTTTACCAACCGGGATAGCAATTCCAAGGTGAGTGCACATCTTAGAAACTGCCTCAACTCCAGCCCTTAGAGCATGATCATCCTCAGCATCCCCACAGGCAGCCATCCAGTTAGCTGACAACCTTACTAAGTTTAACTTTGTAATAGGAACGGCAACTAAGTTCATCAAAGCTTCTGCTAATGCCATGCGAAGTGATGCAGCTGGATTGTGAACGGCTATAGTGGGTTTTTCACCGATGGATAGCACCTCGCCTTCATTGGAAATAAAAGATCTGGTGGACATGGAATAGTTAGAGGTAGGAATTTGATATCTACCCACCAGTTGATCTCTTGCAACTAAGCCGCCTACCGTTCTGTCGCCGATAGTAATTAAAAATGATTTAGATGCTACGGATGGATGAGATAAGACTCTGTGTACTGCATCAGAGAGACTAACATTATAATTTTTAACTTCTGCAGAAGTAATGCTGTTAGCCTTGGTGAGCTCAATATCTTGAATGGGCAGATCTCCAAATAACATAGACAGGGGAACCTGAACTGGATACTCATCTCGCTCTGGGTCATACACCTCGACAAAATCAGATAATGTTGTGATGCCAACAAATGCAACGGGGCACCTCTCGCGTCGACAAATACTTTCAAATACTGCTTTGTTAGATGGTTTGATAGCAAGCACATAACGTTCTTGGGATTCATTGGACCAAACCTCCATTGGAGATAGGCTTGGATCAGCAACAGGGATTAAGCTGAGGTCTATCTTTACCCCAAGATTACAATCTTTAGCTAACTCTGGAATTGCATTGGATAGGCCTCCAGCCCCCACATCATGAATAAATTCAATTAAATTGGGGGACTCAAAGGCGCATTGATTAATCACTTCTTGGCATCTTCTTTCCATTTCAGCGTTTTCTCTTTGCACTGATGCAAAATCTAGATCTTCATTGCTCTCTCCAGAAGACATGGATGATGCGGCGCCGCCACCTAAACCTATCAGCATCGAAGGACCACCCAAAACAACGACCAGATCCCCTGCTTGGATAGAATTTTTTAGGCTATTGCGATCCTTAACCTCGCCTATTCCTCCGGCCAACATGATCGGTTTATGAAAACCATAAGCATAATTATCTGTGATCGATTTTTCAAAGACCCTAAAATAACCAACAGTGCTAGGTCTTCCAAACTCATTATTAAAAGCGGCCGCACCAATTGGGGCTTCTATCATAATTTGGAGAGGAGAGGCAATTCTGTGTGGTTTTTTTAAAGGTTTTTCCCACCGGCGAGGAAATTTTTCTAGCCTTAAATTAGATACATTAAATCCGACCAATCCCATTTTAGGCTTAGCCCCAGTTCCTGTGGCGCCCTCATCCCTAATCTCACCGCCTGAACCAGTCGCTGCACCAGGAAAAGGAGAGATGGCTGTTGGATGATTGTGCGTTTCTACTTTTAAAGTAGAGTTTAATTTTTCTTTTGCAAAGCTATATTGATTATCTAGATTTCTATTCAAGGTTAGAACTTCAGCTCCCTCTATTACAGCTGCGTTATCTTTATAGGCGGAAATCAGGTCGGGTTTATTACCATGACTGGTTTTTTTAATGAGATCAAAAAGAGAGTACTCTTGAGCAACAGAATCAATCATCCAGCCAGCATTAAAGATTTTATGTCGGCAATGCTCAGAGTTTGCTTGGGCAAACATCATTAATTCAGCATCCGTGGGGTTGCGATTAACTGAAGAATAAAAATTCTCCAAGTAGGCAATCTCATCACCGGACAGTGCTAACCCTAGCTCTGTATTTGCTTTAACCAACGCATCATTTGCGCAGTTAGAAATATCAATAAATTGTAAAGGTCTTCTATTTGGAATGAGTCCTACACTTGGTAGATCCTCCTGGTAATAAAAGACTGCTTGAGTCATTCGATCATAAAGATCGGTGACAATTAATGCGCTAATGTCAGTTGCGCCATCTATAAAATATCCAAAATACCTCTCAATACTTTGAATGCCTTGAATGTGAACATTCGCAATAATTTCTTTTGTTTTCGATGACCAGGGGCTAATAATCCCTGCTCTAGGACCGATAAAAAAGTGAGGAGCCTGAGATTGCTCGGCTGCATTAAGCAAGTTCAGTAATGTTGAGTGGTTAGTAAAATCTTGCTCAGCCGTCACTGAGTAATACTCCATGCATGTCAGCTTTAAATTTTGTGAGTTATTACTTTGATTGAGTTTTAAATTTTGAGAAGAAGCTTTAGACGGCGAAAAACTTGGATGACCTTGAAAAAGCAAGTTTAAATTTTTTGACACCAGCTCTCTATTAAAATATTGTGATAGCTAATTATAAGGATGTTTAAAATTAAAAAAATACAAACGGTCAAATTCCTTGCAAAAAACACAATAATTTTGTGTGCATTTGTTACTTTTCTTGGGTGTGCTAAAGAGCCTGTAGTTACTCCAGTATCAATTTATTGCAAGATTATCAGTGAAAAATTGCTGGCATTTTCTCGCCTTAGCAACTTTGAAAAACAGAAATTTAAAAAATTATCCTCCACTCGCTTGCAACAATATAAAGAAGATTTTATTGACGCTGCTGAAACTTTTGAACTTGAATGGGAGCTCTTGGCGGCTGTAGCTTTTCAAGAATCTCAATGGAACCCAAAGGCACGTTCAGCGACTCAGGTTAAAGGCATGATGATGTTAACACTCCCTACTGCCGCATCTGTTGGAGTAACCAATAGACTAGATCCAATTCAAAGTATCTATGGGGGAGCGCAATACCTTGCAGAACTTAATCAAATGGTAGAGTTTGGAACTTCCTCGGGGGATAAGATAGCTTTTGTATTAGCAGCCTATAACCTCGGAATAACCAATGTAAATAATGCAATTGATGAGCTCGATAGAAATCCTACAACAGTCACTTGGTTAGATCTAGAAGAGCATTTGATTAAAATGGAGTCCCCCATGGATTCTCAGAACTACTCTAGGGGACAACAAACAGTTGATTTTGTGGAAAGAGTTAGAGATTACTACTACCTTCTTCTAGGACAAAACTGCAAGTAATATCTTAAGAGTTAATTAGTTGCCACTTTAGATTTTTGATTTGATCTCTACAGAATGCAGCTTTTTCGTATTCTGTCTGCTTGGCATAAACATACATTTGCTCTTCAAGCTTGCTGATTGATTTAGAAATTTTATCTGGGCCATCTGCTTCAATTTTAAAAGGTAAGTCTTCCTCAAAGTATTTGGGTTGAGTTTTTTTAGCTTTTTTGGTGACCCTGGCTCCTTCCATGATGTCTTTAATATCTTTGGTAATCGACCTGGGTGTAATCTTGTGCTTTTTATTATATTCCACTTGAATTTTTCGCCGACGAGTCATCTCATCCATGGCTCGTTGCATTGAGCCTGTTACCTTGTCTCCATACAAAATAGCGCATCCTTTAATATTCCTTGCGGCCCTACCAACTGTTTGAATGATTGTGACCTCGGATCTTAAAAAACCCTCTTTATCAGCGTCTAAAATTGCGACCAAGGAAACCTCCGGAATATCTAAGCCCTCTCTTAATAAATTAATACCTACCAGCACATCAAAATGTCCCAGCCTCAAATCTCTGATAATTTCTGTTCTCTCAACAGTATCAACATCTGAATGCATGTACCTTGTTCGAATGCCATTTTCTTCCAGATAATCAGTGAGATCTTCCGCCATACGCTTGGTTAGCGTGGTTATTAAAACCCTTTCCTTTAATGCAGCTCTTGCATTGCATTCACCTATCACATCATCAATCTGAGAGGTTGCCGGTCTTACCTCTACCTGGGGATCAATTAAGCCTGTTGGCCTCACCAATAACTCTGCCATGTTGTCTGCATGCTCTAACTCATACTTGCTCGGAGTCGCTGAAACATAAATTTTTTGTGGCGTAACTTCTTCCCATTCCTCAAACCTCAAGGGTCGATTATCCAGGGCTGAAGGCAGCCTAAATCCGTAATCTACCAACGTTTCTTTTCTAGAGCGATCACCTTTATACATTCCTCCAATCTGGGGAACTGAAACATGAGATTCATCCATAAAAACAATGGCATTTTTTGGCAAATAGTCAAATAAGCATGGGGGAGGCTCGCCAATGCCTCTGCCTGAAAGGTAGCGTGAATAATTCTCTATGCCCTGACAATATCCAAGTTCTTGCATCATCTCAAGGTCGTAGGTGGTTCGCTCCTGCAACCTTTGCGCTTCAACCAATTTATCGTTGTCTTTTAAGTAAATCAGTCGATCTTTAAGCTCTTCTCTGATGGCTTTCAAGCATCCTAGCACTGTTTCTTTTGGCGTCACGTAATGTGTTTTGGGGTATATCGTAGCCCTGGGAGTCTCTTGAATGACTTCACTGGTCAATGGATCAATCCAAAGTAATCGCTCGATCTCGTCTCCAAATAATTCAATTCTTAAAGCGTCTCTCTCTGAGTCGGCAGGATAGATGTCAATGACATCGCCTCGCACTCTAAAAGTGGCTCTTCGAAAATCTATATCGTTTCGTGTGTACTGCATCGCTGAAAGGCGGCGAAGAATAGTGCGTTGGTCAACGGCATCCCCTCGATCAAGATGCAGGATCATATTTAAATATGCTTCTGGGGCACCCAACCCATAAATGGCAGAGACTGTTGCAACAACGATGGTGTCATTTCTCTCTAACAGAGCTTTGGTTGCAGAGAGACGCATTTGCTCAATATGCTCATTGATAGAAGCATCTTTTGCAATATAGGTATCAGAAGTTGGGACATAGGCTTCTGGCTGATAATAATCATAATAAGATACAAAATATTCAACCGAGTTAGATGGAAAAAAGTCTTTTAATTCACCGTACAACTGCGCTGCTAAAGTCTTATTGGGCGCCATGATGACCGCTGGTCTTTGTGTCGACTCAATCACTTTGGCCATGGTATAGGTCTTGCCAGAGCCAGTTACTCCAAGTAAAACTTGGTGTAATAATCCATCATTCAAACCTTGGACTAAGCTCTCAATTGCTGCTGGCTGATGTCCTGCTGGCTCAAATGGAGATTGAACAATTAAGTTTTTTGTCATTATCCTGTATTACTTTCTAATTTTTAATTTATAATTCAAAACTTATTCCCTGATAGCTCAGCGGTAGAGCAGTTGACTGTTAATCAATTGGTCCGTGGTTCGATCCCACGTCAGGGAGCCATCTCTTTAGCTGATCATCGATTTTAATCTATTTAATCACTGCATGCATGATGCGTTTATTCATCATATCCAATACTAAGGCTTGGAACTTTATTTCTCTTTTACTTCCCTTTGGGTAATAATTATCCAATGAAAAGATTACAAGACAAAGTAGCAATTATTACCGGGGCCGCTAGCGGCATTGGTAAAGAAACAGCATTATTATTTCTAGAGCATGGCGCAAATGTTGTGCTTGCTGATATGAACAAAGTTACTCTCGAAGAAACTTTTGAGCTGATCAAACAGAAAAATTTTGAGCAGAATGCATGTATATGCCTAACTGATGTGTCTGTGGAGCAAGATATTGAAAAGCTAGTCAGTATGGCAGTGGAGCAATTCGGCTCTTTGGATATTTTATTTAATAATGCTGGGATTGGGGGCGCGGTAGGCCCAATTACTCATATCAACGCAGATGAGTGGGATCGATCATTCCAAATTCTTCTTAAATCGGTCTTTCTTGGCTCTAAGCATGCTGCCAGGGTCATGAAAAAAAATACCACAGGCGGCTCAATTATAAATACTGCATCGATAGCAGGAATGGGAGGTGGTTCTGGTCCTCTTGCTTATTCTGCAGCGAAAGCTGGAGTTATTAATTTTTGTAAAAATGCTGCCATTGAATTGGGTCCAGATAAGATTCGGGTAAATGCTATTTCACCCGGGGCAATCAATACCCCTCTGTTAGCGACTGCAATTGAAGATAGTGAACTTGGGCAACCAATCAAAGATTTTGGTATGCCAATTGATATTGCAAATACAGCATTATTTCTTGCCTCAGATGAATCGAAGTTTATTACAGGAATCAATATATGTGTTGATGGTGGTTTAACATTGGATCAATCAGGCTTAATGACTGCTGCAGCAGAACATTATGCAAAAATGGGAATTGAAAGAGTTGTTGGTATGAATATGGGGTCAACTGGTGTTGAGTCTGTAATTAAAAACTTGGAAGAGTAGCTGCCTTAAGATTTCTTCCAGGTTGTCCCTTCGCTGCTGTCATCTAAAATAATTCCCTGTTTCAGTAAACTCTCACGAATTTGATCTGCAGTTTGAAAATCTTTGGTGTCTCTTGCCTGATTTCTGAGAGCAATTTGTTGCTCAATCTCCTCGTCCAGCAAAAGAGACCCAAACTGGAAAAAGACCTTCGGATCATCTTGCAGTAAACCCAAAACCCCGCCTAATTCTTTGAGAGTTGCAGCGTACTTTGCCGTCTGAGCTAAATCTGGGGAGCTGTTTATTAATTTAGCTAGCTGGAATAAGATGCTGAGAGCTTCAGGTGTATTTAAATCATCATTCATCACCTCTGAGAACTGCTTCATCATAT